>TARA_R110002110_G_scaffold168362_1_pt1 | contig 14631 bp, 4 predicted proteins | sample TARA_R110002110 | Tara Oceans TARA_R110002110 (sample SAMEA4397330) | marine metagenome | biome: Polar Biome; feature: [SRF] surface water layer (ENVO:00010504); material: water (ENVO:00002006), including particulate matter (ENVO:01000060) such as... | depth 5 m
TAATCTTCTTTTAAATGATTATTAACAATTCGTTTTAACTGTTTTTCAGATATAATTATTTTTGTCACTAGACTAATACTTTTTCTACTTTTTTCTTCTTCATTTCTGATAAAGACTTAACCTTCTTTATTAGAAGGCTAAGTCTTTTATCTATCTGTTTATAGGTAAGTTTTTTTTCTCTCATATTATCTCACTTTTTTAAAGTCTACATCTATTTGTGAATAATTCACATGTAAATACCCGTCTTCATGTCTGAATGAAGCTTCGGGTACCTCCTGTGCCATTACCCCTCTATATCTTCCTTCACCATAACTCTTATTCTTATAGTCAAATTCATATATGTTAATACCAGACTCAGACTTACCTACCTTCTCTATCTTTTCTTTTAACTCTATGTCAGATGGTCCAACAAGCAAATCATAAGTACAACACCATAGTGGGTCACTTCCTCCTCCGGCCGCATTAGGGTTAATCCCACACCCACTACCTAGGACAACAGCTCCAGTATAAATATTATTACCCCCACATGGATTAACAGATACCCAACTAGGAGCTCCTGGTTGATTTGGTACTGGACAACATCTGTGTATTGGTCCTGCTCCCCCATCAATGTGTTTAATGGTCAATTGGTTGGTTGGGCCATGGTAGTCACCCATCCATCCTGGGTCATCACCTATTGTCATTAATGAACGTGAGGTACAAGGCATATAACCTACTTTACCATTTATCGTATGGTCGTGGTATCCCTCACACCCATAATTTGGCGCTTGAGCCACCGCATCGGCGATACTACTATACACTGGTATATGGTCTATATACCCTATTACTTCACCACTGCACCTATTAACTGTATCTGGTGTGTATGGTCTAATGGTTTTATACCCTTTTCTAATATACGGGGCTTTATTATTAGTAACCTCTGCGATTTGTGACGTTATTAAGTGGGATATCACACTATTAACATAACTTAATGGTGAAGAAATACTATTAGTAACACCATTTGTATTGTATAATGGGTACCACACATCGTTTCCATTACAACAATAATTGGTACACGATTCTATAGTTAATGGTGCGGTTGATTTACTTATATAACTTTCACAACACATACCTATAGGGGCTATTTCTTTTGGTCTTACTACGATACCATTAGCCTCTATTCTGTCTTCGGTTGTTGCTACTATCCAACCACCACAACCACTATTTAAACAATCTTCTAAATTATGGTATGCCCCATTAGACAGTGTACTTACTGGAATACACGCGTGTTGATTTTCTGAAACTACTGGGTTAACCGTACTTTGACACGTATAAAAACTAGGTTCACTTACTGTTACTGATGTACGTCTTGTGACTGATGATTGTTCTTCGTTTACTGGTGCTGGTGGTAAAATTCTAGTTTTATCACCTCGTATAGTTCTACTACTTCTTCCATCTATAATATCATTACATTCTTTCATACAATTACTCATACTTGTAAATCTACCATTCCCAATTTCCATACAACTACCTTTTATACAATCATATGTTCTAGTACTTTGGTTAGGGTTATTAGTGGTAGTCCAACATACGTCACGTTCATCATCACCATCTCTACCTGTACTAACACTTAAACAACCACCATCTAAACAAGTAGCGTTTTCTTCCACTGTACCACCACAATCATTGCAAGTTGATTTGTTGTATTTTTGACCTGGTCTAAGCATTTGAGATTCAATAGTATCTACAGCATTTACCATTTGTGATGTAAGTGCCTTTAATTTTGTACCAGTATATTCTGCTATTTTAACAGCTACTTCTTGTTGTGGGCCACAATATCTAATTTGTATACCTAAAAGAACTGGGTTCTCACAACATGGACAGTCTACGTGTCCATAATATGAGGTTCCTGGTGTAACACACTCATGACAGAATTCAATTTGATTCGTATAGAACGGAGAGTTCATATTTACTGGTGGACATGGTGTCTCGTTTGCTCTACCACAGTTACCTAAACAATCTAGTGGGTTTGTGTAACATGGTCCATTCCAAGTTGGGGTTGGGCATGACACACAAGGTTGTCCTGGAATTTCACATCTCCAGCCTTCCTGGGGTGGTTCTTGACATACGTCCTGACACCATGCTAGTGCAGTTGGGTACCCATTAACGAGTGCTTGTGTCATATTGAATTGACATCCCAACCCAACACATGGTACACACGTACCTACTCCTAACCATCCTGATTGTTCACAATTATAACCTTCTTCTATCGGGTCTATAGGACAACACTGACCAATACATAAATTTTCTGTTAGGTATTGACCCGTTGTTCCAATAACTGGGACACAATGACATGGTTCTCCGGTACATTCACACGGTTCGGTTACTACATGAGGGGTCGGGTAACCGTGTCCCGCTAAAACTTGTGTTACAGTACTTAGAGGTGAGGTGTACCCAAACGATAGTGGGGTAGCAAATTGTGCCATTATTGCATCTATTAATTCACCCCAACTGTAGTAATGGAGGCCATTCCAAGGTGAAACTAGATACTTAATTCTTATTGTTGGGAATCCATTAGGTCCTATACATGGGTTTGTTATTTGTTGTGGTACTTCAAATTTTATATCACTAAAAGGTGTTAAATGACTATTAGGCCAATTTCCGTTACTGATGTAGTCCAATGCGGTACCATCTGAATTAACTTGTGGGTATGGTAATATATAGGTTACCCCATCACAACTACTAACCTGAGTACTTTCAACACAATTCCACGTTACACATGAGAATGGACAATTGTCTTGACATTCTAATAATGCGCTTGCGTACCCATTGAGAACTGCGGTTATTGGGGTATATAGCCCACTTCCGTCACCTGGGTCAAAACATGCGGATGTTGGTGGGTTTGTCGTTAAATCGTATTCACAGTTATAGGTACGTCTTTTACGTATACAGCCACAGTCACTCTCTAAACCTGCAGGTCCTTGAGCATTTGCCGCTCCCGTTACTGGTGTATTAAGACTTTGAATCCCTCCATCTATTATACTTACGTTTGGTATTGGTGATAAACTTAGACTACCCATTAGTGGGTCTAAGATATCAAATATTCTTCCTTTATTGGTGACCGCATAATTTCTACAATTATTATTCCCACCACCTGGTGAGTTTTCCATAAATAACCCATCTATTATTTCATTAGAATCTAGAACCCCAGCAGGTATGAGATACTCGTCTTGTAAAATTCCGGTATAGTTAAACTTACCTATCCTTTGAGTTGTGGATGTTGGTGGGAGTGAAGAATAAGCGACAAGGAATTGTTGGCTTGTTGAGTCCCATATTATATCACCAGTACACCAACCCGGTAATTGGAATAGGAGGGTTATGGTCGCGTTTGGATTTGGTGGTGTTATATCAATTTTTCTCAACCAATTATCGGCTGAAAATAATGTTGTTTCATCATAAGTTGTTAGACCTCTACCTATAAATCCAAGTGTGTTAATATTTCTATTAAATGTTAAACTCCAAGGACTTAAAGTTAGTGCATATTCTACTATAATATTATTATCGTATAACCATAAATAACTATTAAGGGGTCCATCAACATACATACTTATGTCATAATTAGTTAAGTTGCCGGTGATAGACGCTGCCTCTGTAATAATACCAGTAGGTACATCTAAATGATACACACCTCTACTTTGAACACTTAAGAAAGTGTCACACAACTCATAATTTTGTTCGTCACAACAAGCACTTACACATAAGTTATAACCAGCTGGGGTATAAACATAGGTACCTGAATGTCCTGTTCCTATCATTGGGTAACAATCACACGTACTACCACTACAAAAACAACACCCCATATTAGTAGTAAATTCAGGAAATTGTACAGGTCCAGCAATAATTGTTGTCATATCCCAAAAACAAACATTAGTACCATCAAAACAATTTACCCCCATAGAACCAGATTGGGTAGTTTGTAATACTGAGTTCGTACCAAATGGTCCAGTACAGCTACCACAGTATTGGTTTATTCCATCTATGAGTTCTGTCCAACTAAAGAATTGTGACCCTGATGGTATGTTGTATATGTTACCGTTAACAGATAATGCGGTTATATTTGTTATATAAGCTAAGGATAACCCATTTTGTCCATAACATGGTTGGTGTTGTGGTGGATGACAGAAATTAGCTATTTCAAATTTCATATCACTAAATAAAGTACTTTGTAACCCATTACCGTTATCTGATACGTGCATCATAATATCAGCGTTTCCAGACCCATTATACGCAATTTCTTGTCTACCATCACAACTATCATAAATAATTCCGTTCCCGTCATTACAGTAGTATTCTTTACACACATTAATACAATCACTTAATCCGTTAAGTCCAAAGAATAGTCCATTTCCAGTTCCTGGGTCTATACAACCTGTAATTGTACAATCCCAACTTTCTTCTGGGTCACAACATACTTTTTCACACGCTCCCATAGTCCAGTATTGTCCTATACCAACAACTGCTTCACAATAACAATCATCTGGAATACAATCACAAATGTCTACTATCACTATCCAGTGGTTCCATCCCCAATCTTGAATCGGTAAGGTTGGTGGATAAGGGAATCCTGCTGTATTTACAGCGCTTACAAAATCACCCCACGTATAATATGGTTGGCCACCGTTTATACTAGCGTGACCTATAGACATCATTCTTCTAACCGGCCAACCATGAGGACCTAAACATGCTGGGTCACATAATGTCGCAAATGGATTATTGCTTGTACCACTAATCTCATAAGTAACTGACGAGAATGGGACTGCTGGGTCGAGATATATAGGGTTAGTTAAAACTTGTTCCGCGTGTCCAATGCCATTTAATACACCATAAAAACCTGCGGTTACTGTAAAACTAGTAAATGGATATCCAGGGTTATTAACAATAAACGGTGTACCATTACCACCTAAAGTTCCTGGAGATACTTGGTCAATTGGTTGACTTGGGTCACATGAGTATGTTGTGACACCAGTTATACAATCATACATTATTGGTGGACATTCTGTTGGTAAGGCAGATATACAAGCACCCCAAGTAGAGTATAGTATATATGCCGATGGTGGGACTGGTGGTCCAACTACAACACACGTTTGTAATATAGAATCACAGGTATAACCAGTTCTGCTTGGAGGACAACATTTCTCTAGACAGTCAGGTTCATTAGTAAATGTTCCTCCAGTCACAAATAATTCATAACAATAACAATCCTCATCTACACAACAATATGCAAAATCTATATTACAACCCTGTAGTGGTCCTGGGCCTGTACTAGAAGCTAGTGTCGTATCTATAGTATCACAAACACTGGAGAATGACATTGTCGTATTTACAGTTACACCCGCGTTAGAAACAGCATTATAGAAAGAGCTCCAATTATTATACACCCACCCTGTGTTACTTAAAGTACCTGTACCACCACTAATTAATGGGTGCGAAATACTTTTTATATAAGTAAATGGGTAGAATAAATCTGGTACTTTATATTGGTAACAGTCATCCCATTCATATGTAGATGCACTAAATAGTTCCCATATAGATGGGGTCCCTAATGTATAATGCAATATAGGGCCATTAACTAATGGATTAAATGATTGTATGTTATATGTAAATCTTTTAATACCAAAAGAAATATTAGGGTCGTTTTGTCTAAAGAAGTCCACAACATCATTTTGACTATAGTACTCGCCCATATAAGGTTTGTCTACACATGTTGGTTGGTATGGGCCCTCGTTTACACAATTCCACGAAGTTCCTGTAGGTAAACAAGTACACTGTATATCACATTGAGCTAATGTATTGTACGTACCACCGGTTCCAATAACTTCTTCACAATAACATGGATTAGTTTCACAAATACATGGTCCTTCACATAGGGAAATAGGTGAACCAGAAAGAATGTTAATCTGACTATTAATAGTACTATATAACATACCTGGTACTAAACTTGTAGCCCCTTCTCCGGATAAAGCTGTTACAAAACTATTATATGTTTGGTGGTTTGTTCCGTTATTTAATAACGGGTATGAGAGTGGTTGTAAATTATAGAGTGCGTAACCATTAGGGCCAATACAACCATTTGTTAAAGTTTGTAGGTCATTAGATTCATAACTTATATCTGAAAGATTTAAGTTAGGTAGGTTAGTAGACACATACTCATGTACTGCGGTTAAACTACTATACATTGTCGGTAGTTGGGTAGTACCACTACATGTATTAGTAAACGTTTCATCGACGCAATCCCATGTTGTGTTATAACAATTAGTTAGAGCTTCTCCAGATGTTGCAAATGGTCCTATTGCTCCAATTACTGGTGCTGTAGCTGATGTGGTACATAGTACGTTATTAAATGTACTTGTACACATACAATGAATGTTATCTATCCAGAACGCTGTTCCTGCTAGTTGGTAGTGCTGTGCTACTAGTGAATGTACTTGGGAATAAGTCATTAGACTATTCACACTTATACCCTGAGCTTGTACTGAAAGTATAAAGTCATTCCAAACATACCAAGAACCCCCAGGTACATAATTAGAATGAATAGCTAGTGGACCTATTATTGGGAAACCGTTAGGTCCTATACATTGATTAGGGGCTGTAAATTGTATATCGGTATTTTCAAAACTTAAAGTTGTTATGTTGGTAAAAGGATATTGGGTTGCTATTATATTTCCATAGTATGTTGGGTCAGTTGGATTTGCTACTGACACTAGCACCCCACCATTATATACACTTTGTAAATTTGTGCCGTCACATGTATCTATTATAGTTTCTGGTACACACCACCAGTTAGTTTGGCAGGTTGCTGTACATGCGGATAATGTGGTGTGGGTACCACCAGTATTTGGCCATGTTATACATGTACCAGTATTTGCTGTATAACCAGCAGCTCCTAGAGTTCCAGTAGTTTCACATGCTCCAGTACAACTATAGGAAATACAACTTCCTGTACATGCACTATAACTAGCTAGTGAACCAACTATTAAATGATTAGTATCATAGAAAGTACCCCCTGTACCTATTTGTGGTATACAACCATCCCAAGTCATTTGTGGCCCATATGATTTGTTCCATGTATCACAATTATAAGATGAACAACCACTACTACAACTAATCAAACTATTAAATGTACCCCCAGTACCGTAATTTGGTACATTATAATCAGTACAACCAGTAGTTGTACAAACATAGGATTGGCAGACTTCGGTACATTGTGCTAGGGTTTCGTATTGCCAATCCGTATTGGTATTTCCGGTTACTAAGATACATCCAGTATTGGTACATCTAAATCCAGAACATCTAATTAATTCGTCATTCCAATAAGTAAATCCACTATTACAATCTGTTTGAGAGGAGAATGGAAAATCTTCGGTAGGTAGTGTCGATGCTGAGAAACAACCACTATTACCGGTCATTATAGTACTACCAAACACACCTGTACTTAGATAAGACTGGAAATTAGATGGATTCCAGGTATCAAATACGTAATTCATCTTCCACCCATAATGTTCTAAAAGCCCTACATTATTACTAACATATGCGTTACTAACCTCTAATAGGGTACTCGACTGTGTCCCTAAGACAGAACAGTAATTAGGTGAACTACTATTATTTGGTGCGGTTCCTGGTGCCCATATACCGTTATTAACACCAGTAGTACCACTAAATATTGCACCTATCGCATGTAAAGCGAAAGCTGACATAAGAGTATTTGTTTGAAATGGGTAATTTGTTGCTCCGTATAATAACCATTGGTTGATAGCTCCGACTGACTCTCCCGCTGTCCATCTACCTTTAAAACTATCATAATCTTCTTGCCAAAAACCCCCTGGGACTGTCCCCCACACATTTGATTGACTACCTGTATACTTTGCTTGACTATTACCACCACCCTGTGATTCATCAGCAAATGCAATAACAATAGCGTTATCATTTACTGCAGCTGGTGGAGCGAAACCGGTACCATATATGGATATAACCGAACCATTTACCGTTGTATTGCCTTGGTATTGGGTGTTGGGGTGCCCATCATATATTAGATGAGTTCCGTCTGGGTAAGTATTAATTCCTTGTCCTAAAGCCCATTGTTTTAAAGGTAATGAACCACCGCCAGTTGCATTCAATCCTTGTGAGGTTAGACCTGAGAAAGAATCCCATGGTGCAGTACCCCATTGTAACCAACGTTCATTACTTATTAGAGTGTGGTATGTTTTTCCAGTATATCCTGGAATACTTTGGGTCCAAGCACTTAAAGCTTCAACAGCTTGTGTAACGTCCACCATCATAGATGTGGTGTCGTAATATACGTAGATATCTGGTTGCCTGCTACTTGCGAATAACTCATATTCCGCGCACCCCCATGAAGCGCAACTTTCTACACATAAAACATTACTACTATATAAATTAGGTGTGGTAGATGTACCTGTACCATAATAAGTGTTAGGGTTACCAATACCAGGTGTTATTACGGTACCTAGTGGTGGTGGGTTAAAGAATCCACAACCAGTATAAGTACATTCATTAGTTTGACAAATTGCCGTACAACTTGCTAAATCATTATAAGTATAGCCTGTTCCTTCGTACCCCCAACAACCATATGATAAACATTCATAGGATACACATGTTGCAGTACATGCTGTTAATTGTGTGTAAGTTCCGCCAGTACCAATTTGTTGTTGACACCCACTTCCTTGGAATCCATTTGTACAATTCCAAGATTTACAAGTTACATCACAGGAATTTAAGTCTGTAAAGGTACCTCCAGTACCTCCTCCGCCACCAGAGTTATATTCGGAACATCCTATCGTACTACAACTATAGGAAGTACATACGGATTCACATTCTGTTTGGGAGGTATATGGTGTTATCGTTGCGTTAGCGGCAGTCGAACATCCGTTAATTCCACACTCCCAATATGTAAACCCACTGAAACAATCTCGTTCACACGCTCCAGATGTTGTATATGTACCTGTCATTCCAGTACCTTCTATACTAACACACCCACCACTAAATCCAAGAGTGTAGTTTAGGGTACAATCTGTTGTAGCTACACATAAATCGTTACATGAATCAAAAATTGTAGGTGATTGACAATAATTAACTTGTGTATTAAACACACCAGATGTACTAGAACATCTGCAGGCAATCGAACCCACAAGCATAATTGATGCTGGTGCGGTAGCAATCCTGCCTATAGTTCTTAATAGCTGTGATGCACCTGCTGGTTGTGGGGAGTTGGGTGTCCAATACGTTTGAACTGCTCTTAGTACTGTCCAATAATCCGCATTGTAATCTATTAAAGCTGATTGACCTGTATTAGGGTTAACTATCGGACTAACAGTAAGTCCTTCTGAGTTTAACCAATCTATTGTGGCTTCCCACGTCTGAAAATTTGCCATGTAACCAAGAATCCCAGTAGGACAGCCATCACATTGATTATTTCCGTTCTGGTCTACGACTTGACTGTTCATTGCTCCCTCAGGAAAGTTCTGATTTTGTATCGGATTACCAAATGGACCGATTTGCCAAGCTGGTGTGTTTGCGTTTTGAGATAGTTCGAAGATACTTCCTATTGTAACTTCAGCAGGACCATAAACTCCACTCGTCCCATATAGTGAACCACCATCACAACAAGGCCCCCAAAAATAATTTCCAGTACCATATGGTCCCACATATCCAGGATGGTCACAAACAGCTGCTGGATTATAATTAGATTCTGGCATAGAATTTGGCATCGTAATTTGATTAAAGAAGGTGTGGGTTCCAGGGTTTGCACCTGCCAATCCTGAGTTCAGTGCAAATGACTCTATATTATTCCATTGTTCACCCAGGTAATTAAAGTCCCCAACTGCATTGAGGTTTCGTCTAAGTGAGGTGGTGTTAGTAAGTGGACTTGTGTAATTTCCTCCCGCAGCATACCATGCAATCTGACCTGTTCTATATTGATTTAATGCCCAGGTACTTCCCATATCTCCCATCCCATCTTGATTTACGTTACTAATCAACCCCCAACCAGGTACGTGTCCTGGTGGTAACCCTTGTGAAAGTACTTGAGTAAGGTCTATAATATCGTCAGCACTTGTACTTACTCTCCATGGGTCTGGGTATGTAGTATACATTGTGGAACCCATAATTAATGGGAATGCTGGTGTGGTATAAGGGTCACAATTATCAGATGCTATTATTTCTGCTAAAAAACTAGTACTATAAATTGTATTAGCGGTATATATGTGAGTGGTAAGAGCTTGGTATTCTACAGCTGTATCATAATCTGTACTAGTAAATGGCCCAACGATATCGAATGCAAAAGTTGGAGTTGCAATATTACCTGTTGATGCCCCTTCTAAGAGTATAGTGTTATCCCCAGGTTGTAAAACAATTTTAAACACATGCCAACTTTGGTAGGTGCTGATTGGTGGATTAGTTACTGGGTCGTTACCTCCCATCACATTTCCTGGGTCAAAATTATTAATACCAGTCGTGGTATCTACTTCAATTACATTGTTTACACCAATTCTAAAATGTTCTGTACTACCTATACCAATTAAATAAGCTTTTTCTGTAACTCCAGGTACAGTTATACATTTAGAAGTACCGTACCAGTTTGGTGTGGTCGGTGACCAGTCTTGGAAATTTGGGTTCCATAACCCCCAAGAGTTCAGTGGTGAGTTAATTAAATAATTCCCTAACAGGCCCCAAAAACCAGAAGCGTCATTCGTGGTCGCTAAGAGAGGCCCAGATTTTGTTGTTACTTGATTCCAAGTGGTGCCTTGTTGTTGGTAGAAGTGTGTAGCGTTATTATTGTATTGTGAACTATTTCCAGCGTTAGTTAACTGTAGTGATGTGGTAATGACAGGAGTTGTGGTTGTTTCACAGTTTTCCGTAACATTATTATATGTATACCCTACTGGACAGTCACATGTTGTGGTACATGACCATGAAATACAACTTCCACTACAAAGAGCTTCCGTTGCAAAAGTTCCGCCTAACCCTAAAGTCGACACACAACCATCTACCGTACAATTATACGAATATGCGGAACTACTTACACAATCTACTGGTTGGGATGCTCCTCTCCACCCCCAACCATATAATGGTCCTGCGTTTATTGTCTGTAAAAACCCTGAGTTATCATAAGTCGTTACCTGGGTAGAGAGTGAATTAGAGTATGTTAATGTATTAAAATCAATATCGTATCTTTTTCTTCCGGATACTGTATAGAATTGTCCAGTAGTTGTATTTTTAAATAGTGCTACCGCTCCACTTGGTGCACTAGATTCTGTTAAGTTGTCACTCCAGGATTGTACTGTTATATTATTTAAATTTGTTGGAAAAGCCCATCTAACAAAAACTTTAGGCCCCGTATTCTTGTGTACTGTTACTATTATACTAGGATTTCCACCATTAACTGAGTCGGATGGAAGAAATAGTGAATCGCCCATTGTTTTATAGGCTGTATCATGCATATTTATTATAAGTTTAACTACTACAGTATAAACCTCAAAATTCGTATCTTCACTACAATTATAAAGTGCGTCTGTATAACTCCATTTGTATGGTTTTCCACCGTTTGTTGTTCCTTGGCCATAGTCATGTGAACTTAAGTCCAAAGCTCCATATGGGGTGTTTGGTAGGGCTCCTCCTGAAGCCCCAGGTACCCCATTTACACTACCGAAAGTTACACTCTCACCACTCCACAGATTATCTAATTCAGCTACATATATGTGACCTTGTTTGTCACTTAATATAAGTGTTCTATCATCTACAATACCTAAATCGTTACCTAAACCATCTAGTTCTTTAATCTGAGTTGCGTTATCCCAGTCATTAGTTGCTGTGGTGGGTGATGTAGTCCAATTAACAGCTATTAAATCACCCCATTTAGTTACAAATCTATATGTTTTTAGTGGTGTTTTTGTGAAAGTGTCGGGGTCATTATTAGTGATACTATAACTGTATTCATTAACAGTGTACCCAACAATTGTACTGTATGTCGAGGGACTCGTACTAGGATAGACTTTAACTGAGTTGTATTCACAACCACTAAACATTCTATTTTGAGTTGCTGCAATATCAGAACCTCGATGGTTAAAACTATCTAAATAATAAGTTGTATTAGCCTGAAAATCATAACCCCATAATCTAGATTTTTTTTCGCCCAATTCTCTTTGGTCTATAGTAGGATTTATGTAGTTAGGTGTGCCTTGTGTTGAGTATTGGCTAGGAACAGGTCGTAGTTGGTTGGGGTCCGCGTATCTGTTTATAAATAAACTATCAGATGCACTAGAAGGGGTAGCACTACATAGGTCAGTCCCACCATCATTAACAAAAACTAAACAGTCGCTTGTTACATTTATATTTTTTGGGTTATTAGCGTTTAGACACGCATTATAAGAATTATATTCACACCCAATGTTACGTCCTGGGTTACCGAATCTATAAAGTGATGTTTTCCCTTCACCACTACACGCAATACAATTTGCCATATTTTGAGATTTTTTAAATTATTTTAATACACTACCACTACAATAGTTGTTAAAAATAAATATCCCAAACTTACAGTTTAGGATACTTTATAATCTCTTAATATTTTATTTGGTTTAATTTGTGGGTTCTAATTCTAATTTTAGATAAGAGTCCCACATAATACCCATGTGATTACCCCCATTATTTATCGATAAGTCTATATTGCCATTACTATATTCAGTAACTACCATATCTACTCCCCAATCTATGATTTGTGTTCCATTACAGAATATCAATCTTAACTCTAAAGTTACTATCCCTGGACTATAATTATACCCCCTTATTATACAATCTATTTCTGTAGACCCATATAGGTATGCGTGTCTAGGTGAAGCGTTACCATTTTTAGGGTAAGCGGTTGTAGTTAAAGTATCCGCAACTAAAAATGTCACTCTTCCTTGGTTATAGGTTGTGTAAGAATATGTGGTGTCAACTGGTGAATTAGTTAATTCTGAACAATTCATATCAAACTCAGTAAAGGTAATATTGTAGGATTTACCCCACCCCACAAAAGTGTTTGATGGTGGTAAAATTGTTACTGTGTTACTTGTATCTATATTAACATTTGTAGTGTCGGTAACATTAGTATTGTTAGGTGGAATTACTGGTATTAATAAGTCGTCTTCTTTTTGACAGGAGCTCAACACTATAATAAGTGTTAGGATGGATAGGATAATTTTTTTCATAGAGGTATTTTTTAGGTTGGTTAAAAATTTATACTACAAAGATAATAAAATTTTACTTACTAACCAAACATTGTAGCAATAAAAAAGGTCTAATGGCCTTTTTTATTATTTAGTAGTCTGTTTTGGGTTTTGCGACTCTTATTACATTCATCTTAGCAATCACATTTTCTATTTTGTCCATTACTTTACCTAATCCACCTGAGAAATATCGTTTTTTCCCGTCTAACCACACTTTATTGTCTCCTCTTTCATTTACACCAAACTCAAAATTATATTTCATAGTACCTAAATTCGTTGGAATTTCCATTCCACTCATTTCTTTATCGTCAAATAGCATTTTTGGTGATGTGTTTTTTACTGTTGGTGTTTCCTTCATCCCACCTACTTTAATCCCCGCCCATCTAATGTCTTTGTCTTTTTCTGCAGCTCTTTTACCTTTATATAAAGCTATTTTTTTACCTAAAAAAGCTTTGTCGTATAACGCTTTTAATTTATTTTGTAAGTGTTTATATTGTTGTGGGTTTTGTCTATCGTATTTAGTGTCTTTATCAGTACCACCATCGTCTTTAAACTGTCCCGTGTCTTTTACACATTTTCCAAAATCTGGATTTGGTGTTTTCTTATCATCTAATACTTTACGTGTGTCTCTTATCAGTCCGTCACCACATGGTACGTCTGTACCCTCTATCTTATCATCTTTGTACTTACAAGATTTATCATCTACAGTAGCTTCTTCCTTATAATTTGTAGCTGCGGCATCCATACAACCTTTTATTGCCGTAGTTTCTGTAGCGGAAGTACTTGTTTGTTCTATGATTAAGCCTCCTTGTGTGTTTTTATAAGTTTCGTGTAGTCCTCTAATACGATTTTTTTCATCTTCAGAGATTTCAAAAATATTTTTCATGGTAGTTGTTTTATTAATAAATATACTTTAAAGTTAGAATATTCAAAAATAATAGTGTATCTTTGTGGTATGAATATATACATGTTTGATTTCGATAATACAATCGTCCAATTACCCTACAAAGAAACAATAGAATACCTAGACCGTAAAGATAGTTTAGACTCAAAATTAAATTTTAAATTAATAAAAAAAACCAGACAAGATTATCTTGAGTCTATGAATTATGACCCTGATGGATTGTTCCTAGTTTTATCTAATAGGATTGTTGATGTTAAGGATTCTTTAATTAAATTACTTGGTGGGTTGGGTTATGTATTTGAAGACTATTATTTGATTGATAGTGATGACAGAAATAAAGGGTCTCGTGTTAGAAAAATTTTAGATAAGTACCAAAATTGTACATCTATAAAGTTCTGGGAAGATAAGGATAAACATATAACCTCAGTTACTGAAGTTATGAAAGATTATCCAAAAATTAAATTAGAA
>TARA_R110002110_G_scaffold25867_29_pt1 | contig 14628 bp, 16 predicted proteins | sample TARA_R110002110 | Tara Oceans TARA_R110002110 (sample SAMEA4397330) | marine metagenome | biome: Polar Biome; feature: [SRF] surface water layer (ENVO:00010504); material: water (ENVO:00002006), including particulate matter (ENVO:01000060) such as... | depth 5 m
GATCACCAGTCCGAAGATCAGGAACTGCGCCAGAACCGCGCCATGGGCCGGGTTGACGAACTGCGGAATGAAGGCCAGCACGAAGAAGATGAACTTGGGGTTGGTCAGGTTGACAAGGAACCCGTCGCGAAAGGCGCGGGCGGCGGAAAGCTTCGGCGCCTTGCCCGGCTTGATGACGCCCTGGCGCAGCGCACCGACCGCCAGCCACAGCAGATAGACCACGCCGGCCCAGCGGATCACATCGAACAGGCCCGGATGCGTGGCCATCACAGCCCCGAGTCCGAGGCCCGCGATCGCGGTGTGCACCATGCCACCCAGCGCCACGCCAGAGGCCGCTGCGACCGCAGGCCGTACGCCACCGCGCAAGCCCTGGCCGAGGCTGAACAGCATATCCGCGCCGGGTGTGAGGTTCAGCGCCAGCGCGGCGGGGATGAAGACCAGAAGGGTTGTCAGATCTACCGGGAATGTCATGGCGCGCGCAGCTTCGCCTTGACCGCCAGCAGGTCTGCCCAGGCGTCGCGCCTCGCGGCGGGGGTGCGCAGCAGGTCGGCGGGGTGGATCATCGGCATCACCGGTACACCTTCGATTTCCGCCCAGGTTCCGCGTAAACGCAAGATGCCACGTTTGCCCAATAGCGCCGCACAGGCGGTATTGCCGGCGGCGATGATGACAGCGGGTTTCACAATCGCGATATGTCGCATCAAAAACGGGCGCATCATCGCAATGGCGTCCTCGTCGGGGTCGTGGTTTCCGGGCGGTCGCCACGGCATGACGTTGGTGATGTAGGCGGCGTCCGGGGCGGCGATGGCGTCGCGCGACAGCCCTATCGCCGCCAGCATCCGGTCAAGCAACTGGCCGCTGCGGCCAACAAAAGGGCGGCCCTCGATATCCTCGTCGCGGCTCGGTGCCTCGCCGATGATCATCAGGCGCGCGGCGGGGTTGCCGTCGCCGAACACCAGGTTGCGCGCACCTTTTTTCAATTCACAATGCTCGAATGCCGCCATCGCGGCGCGCAAGGCGGTCAGATCGGTGCAGGTTCCGGCCATGCGGGCGGCGACGGCAGCGGCGTCTACTTTTTCAGGCTCGGGCGCGGGCTGTACCGGGGTCGCGGCGGCAACCGGCAGCCGCGCGGCCTCCTTGGGCAGGCCGTAGCGATCTACTACCGCGTCGCCGATCATCTCGGTCACGCCGAGTTCGATTTGCCAGGCCAGCGCGGCCAGTGCGGCGTCCCGGTCATAGTTCGAAATGTCAGAGGCGATTCCCATGCTGGCCAGAGTAGGGCGCGGTCACGGGCGGGGCAAGCGGCGGCGTGTCACACCGCCCAGGCCCGGGCCCGCCCCGTCGAATTGAGCGTTGCCCCCTCCGCCCCGCTTTGCCATAAGCAGGCAACGCCAGACCGGGGGAGACAGACATGAGTTTTCGCGCACGTCATTTGCTGGGGATCCAGCAGCTTGCCCCGGACGAGATAACCGCCGTACTTGACCTTGCCGAAAAATATGTCGATCTCAACCGCCGGTCGATCAAGAAATCCGACGCGCTGGCGGGGATGACCCAGATCAACATGTTCTTCGAAAACTCCACCCGCACCCAGGCGAGTTTCGAGTTGGCGGGCAAACGGCTGGGCGCCGACGTGATGAACATGTCGGTCGCGCAGTCCTCGGTCAAAAAGGGCGAGACGCTGATCGACACCGCGCTGACGCTGAACGCGATGCACCCAGATCTGCTGGTGGTGCGGCACGGGGCGTCGGGGGCGGTGAACCTGCTGGCCGACAAAGTCAATTGCGCGGTGCTGAACGCGGGCGACGGTCGTCATGAACACCCGACGCAGGCGCTGCTGGACGCGTTGACGATCCGCCGCGCCAAGGGCCGTATCCAGCGACTGACCGTGGCGATCTGCGGCGATGTCGCCCACAGCCGCGTCGCCCGCTCCAACCTGATCCTGCTGGGCAAGATGGAAAACCGCATCCGCCTGATCGCGCCGCCGACGCTGATGCCCACAGGTGTGGCAGAGTTCGGCTGCGAGGTGTTCGACGACATGCGCAAGGGCCTGGAAGGTGTCGATGTCGTGATGATGTTGCGGCTTCAGAAAGAGCGGATGGACGGTGGTTTCATTCCGTCAGAGCGCGAATACTATCACCGCTACGGGCTGGACGCCGAAAAGCTGTCGCACGCCAAACCCGACGCCATCGTCATGCACCCCGGCCCAATGAACCGCGGGGTCGAGATCGACGGCGAGATTGCGGACGACATCAACCGCTCGGTCATCCAGGAACAGGTCGAGATGGGGGTCGCGGTGCGCATGGCCTGCATGGACCTGCTGGCGCGCAACCTGCGGGCCGAACGCGGTGCGAAAGCGGCGCGCTCCGATGATTGAGGTTCTGCCCCACCGGCCGCCCGATCTGCCACGCGCCTTGCAGCCCGATCTGTTGCATGTTCCGGCATTCGAGGCAGAAACCGTCCGCCTTTTCCGGGTTGACGCCGCCGCCGTCGTGGATTTCGCTTGGTTGTTCCCCGAGGGAAAACCGGCCGCCGGGGGTCCGCAGGTCGGTTTGCACGCGGCACGTCTGGCGCACGCTTTGGGGGTGGGGGCTGTCGATCCCGACCACGTCACGCTGATCCGCCTCGCGGATCTGGGCGAACAGGGGTTGGAGGACTACCTTACAGAGGGTCAGGGCATCGCGCCGCAGTCGTTGTTTGCCGATCTTGCGATGCTCGCCGGGCTGTCGGGGCATGTGCTGGTCGCGACATCGCCCGCCTTCGGTGGCGCGGCGGTCACGCTGCAACCGCAGGCCGGGCTTGCCGCGCTGGGTGTCTGGCCGCGCGCGGGGGCCTCCCCCTCTCATCTGATGCGGCCCGCCGGTGACCCGCCGCGGCACGCCGATATACCCAAGCCCGCCCGCGCATCCATTCCGCATCCGGTTTTGACCCCGGTTTTTCCTTCGGTTTTGCACTGGGTCGCCTTGGTGCTGGTGGCGATATTCGGGGGTGTTGTACTATGGTACCTGCGATGACCGACACGCGGTGCCCCCCTTCTCCGGCTCAGCAAAGGCAGGATACATGACGATCTTTCTGGAAAATGCCCGCATCATTGACCCGGAAGCGGGCGATGAGCGCAGCGGCAACGTGATTCTTGCGAACGGCATCATCGCGGCCATCGAGGCGAATTCTGCCCCGAAAGGTGCCGAAGTCATCAATTGCGCCGGCCACTGCCTTGCCCCCGGCATTGTCGACATCGGCGTCAAGATCGGCGAGCCGGGCGAGCGGCACCGCGAAAGTTTTCGCTCTGCCGGACTGGCAGCTGCGGCGGGGGGGGTGACGACCATCATCGCGCGCCCCGATACCGCGCCCGCGATCGACACGCCCGAGGTGCTGGAATTTGTCACCCGCCGCGCGGCAGAGGCCAGCCCGGTGCGCATCCGCCACATGGCGGCGCTGACCAAGGGCCGCGCGGGCCGCGAGATGACCGAGATCGGCTTTCTGCTCGACGCCGGGGCCGTGGCTTTCACCGATGGCGACCATGTCGTCACCGACACCAAGGTGCTGACCCGTGCGCTTGCCTACGCCCGCAGCCTGGGCGCGCTGGTGATCGGCCACCCCCAGGATCCGGGGCTGTCGAACGGGGCGGCGGTGACCTCGGGCAAATTCGCCTCGTTGCTGGGCCTGCCGGGGGTTCACCCCATGGCTGAACGCATCGGGCTTGACCGCGATCTCGGCCTGATCGAGATGACCGGCGCGCGCTATCACGCCGATCAGGTGACGGTCGCGCGCAGCCTGCCGGCGCTGGAGCGTGCCAAGCGCAACGGGCTGGATGTGACGGCGGGCGTGTCGATCCACCATCTGACGCTGAACGAGTTGGATGTCGGCGATTACCGCAGCTTTTTCAAGCTCTCGCCGCCGCTGCGTCCGGAAGAAGACCGCCTGGCGATGGTGGCCGCCGTCGCCTCCGGGCTGATTGATGTCATCTGTTCGTGGCACACCCCGGCAGATGAGGAAAGCAAGCGTCTGCCGTTCGAGGAAGCCGCCACCGGCGCCGTGGCACTGGAGACATTTTTGCCCGCTGCGATGCGGCTTTACCATGCCGGCGCGCTTGATCTGCCGATGTTGTTTCGCGCCATGGCGCTGAACCCCGCGCGGCGCCTGGGCCTGCCGCAGGGTCGCATGACGGTTGGCGCGCCTGCCGACCTTGTGCTGTTCGATCCGGACGCGCCTTTTTTGCTGGACCGTGCTACCTTGCAATCGAAATCAAAGAACACCCCGTTTGACGGGCAGCGAATGGAAGGTCGGGTTCGGGCGACATTCGTTGCGGGCAAACAGGTTTTCAACGCGAAAAAGGGCTGATCCCATGCCGGAACTTGTCACCTCTCCGCCGCTGCTGGCTCTTGTCGCCCTGCTGGCCTATCTTCTGGGTTCCGTGCCCTTCGGCGTCGTGATCACGCGGCTGATGGGCTTTGGCGACCTGCGACAGATCGGGTCGGGCAATATCGGGGCGACCAACGTGCTGCGCACCGGCAGCAAGCCTGCGGCGCTTGCAACGCTGGTACTTGATGCGGGCAAGGGCGGCGCGGCGGTGCTGGTCGCGCGCGCGCTGCTGGGCGAGGATGCGGCGCAACTGGCGGGCCTTGCCGCATTCCTCGGCCATCTCTACCCGGTCTGGCTGAAGTTTCACGGCGGCAAGGGCGTGGCTACGTTTTTCGGCACATTGCTGGCGCTGAGCTGGCCGGTCGGCCTTGCGGCGGGCGCGTGCTGGCTGGCCGCCGCGACGATCTGGCGTATATCGTCGCTGGCGGGACTGGTCGCGGTGGCAAGCTCGACCGCTTGGATGATGTTTTTTGGCCAGGGCGAAATGATACTGCTGGGCATCGCTTTCACCTTGCTGGTCTATTGGCGGCACCGGGCCAATATCAGCCGTCTGCGGGCCGGGACTGAGCCGAAGTTCGGGCAGAGAAAACAGGGCTAACCAGCCAACACGAACAGCCAGGCGAGGCCCGCCGCAATCGCCGCCACGGCAACGGCCGCGCTGCCGCAGTCTTTTGCCTTCTTGGCGCACGGGTGGTCCTGGATCGAGATGTAATCGACCACTTCCTCGATCGCGGTGTTCAGAAGTTCTACCGCCAGGATCATCACCCCGAGGCCGATTAGCACGGCGCGTTCGGCCCCCGACAGATCAAGTGTCAGCGCCAGCGCCGCAGAAACCGCGTTGGCCAGTGACCATTGCCGCAGGCTTTTTTCGGTTGCCCAGGCCGACCGCCAACCTTGCCACGACCACACCGCCGTATTGCGCAGCCTAGCGGCTTCTGCCCACAGATTGTCCAATGACCGCCCTCCTGATTTTTGGGCAGTTAAAGCGATTTCGCGCGCATCGCAAAGCAAAATGGCAAATGGGTCAGGGATTGGTGCCGCCGATCAGGGCGAGATATTCGCGGGCGGCGGTGGTGGCATGGCGAAACCGGTCGCCGCCGAGATGCACACCGCCATACCAGCGCGTCACGACAATCATATGGTCGCACAGCCCGGCGCGTTCGAGCATCCGCACCAGCGCGGCCCCCGCGCCTGCCTCGCCATCATCGCTCTTTATCGGGCCTTCCCCGGTCAGAATAGCGGCCCAGCTGTTGTGGGTGGCTCTGGCGAATTTCTTGTGGCGTTTCAGTTCGGTCAGGAAAGCATCAACCCCGGTGCGTCCCGTAACCGCGCCACCCGAAACCGCATAGCGAGAGCCCCGGTCACTGACCACGTTCAGAATTTGCCGCATCGCCACCCCGCCTTTCGCCACCCCGCTTTCCGTCGGGCGGGACAGGGTAGCGCGCTTATCGTTCGGGGACCAGTTCGGTGGTCAGTTCCGGGGTTGTTTTCATGTCGGCTTCCGGGTCTGGCTCGGGGGCCAATGCTGCAATCTGTGCCCTGATGGCGCAAAAGGCAGGCGGGTCCGGCGGGCGCGTGCCCGTGGCCAACCACGCGATGCACGCCTCGGAGCAGCCACCGCCCTGGCATTGTCCGATCAGTTTTGCCAGTTCGCTGCGTGTGATCCAGCCGTCAAACACCGCAGCAGGCAGGTCAACCCCGGCAAGCCGCGCCATTCCCCGCGTCAGCGACCACGCCCCGGGGGCGTCTGTGTAACCGGTCATCGTCAATCCTCGCGCTTGTCGTCCATGAGCGCGAAGTCTGCGTTGTTTCGGAAATAGCCGCTTTGACCCAGATCAAGCTGAAAACCGTGCAAGGTTCGGGTCGGGCAATGATGTCGACGGGGCCGCTGCTGCCCTGATCGATCTGCAACCTGGTGCCCCGGCATGGGGCAATCCGTTCTGTATTCGGGTCGGCATTCCGGTAGGGGGTGGCTGCAGGTGCCGCGCGGGGAAATCGGACAGGTGCAGGATGGTGCGCCGGGGATACCGATGCCTCAGTTCGGTGGATGCAGGCCTCTGACCACGCGCTGTACCGTGGCCAGCCGCGCCCGGTTCGGCGGGTGACTGCCGAGAAACCGGTCGCCGGGGTCGGGAATGCGGGCAAAGAACTGTGCGCCAGCCAATGCGTCAAATCCCGCAGCTTCGATGATTTCGGCCCCGAGGGCGTCGGCCTCCAACTCGAACCCTTTGGAAAAGCGACGCGCTCCGACGGTGGCACCAATGCGCTGTGCCTCTGCGATCGCGTCCGCTCCACCGCCGCCTGCCGCCGCCAGGATGCCCCCCAGCAGCGCGCCGTCCCTGGCGCTTTGCGCGACCCGGGGAATATGGTCGAGGATGTGATGCGCCGCCTCATGCCCGATCACAAAGGCGATCTCGTTGACATTGCGGGCATCGGCAATCAGCGCGAGCGTAAAGGCCAGCACCGGGCGGCCCCGCGGGTCGCGCGTCTGAAAGGCATTGGCGGGCTGGCGGGCCCGATCGTCCACCGCGATCTGGAAATCGCAGTTCGCGCGGCGGTTGCGCTGCCGGCAATAGGCCTCGGCCACGGGCTCGACGGCGGTCAGTGCAGCGATGAAGTTACGCGCAGCCGGGTCGGGCAGCCCCGTCGCGGCCGGGGCGCGCTCGGGCACGGATTTCGGCGCCGTCGCGACACAACCTGCCAGCGCCGCCACCATCATAGCCATCAGAACCGTCGTTTTCCGCATCGCACCCTCTGTCACCAGTCCGCGTTTTTCCGGCCTCAAAGCCGCAGGGCAATTTGCCGAACGCTTTGCGATTTCCCCGCCGCATCAGAGCCGCCGCAAAAGCTTGTTCAATCGGCTTCGCCATCTTATCCTTGCCTGATGTTTACCATCGAACACGAATTTGACGCCACCGTTATCACCCTGATCGATGAGGGCGGGCCAGCCCTGACCGAAGACGTAACGATCACTGCTTTCGAAGATTGCGTCACCTTGCAGCAGGCCGACCCGCGAAGCGGCGATGTCGTGACAGTGACCCTGTCGATGGTGCAGTTGCACGACCTGACAGCGGCGCTGGATTTGCCCGAAGGCAGCTATCGGCTTGTCCGCAACCCACCGCCGGGCCAGAATTAACCAACCCGGAACACCTTGTCGCGCGCGGTCGCCCCGCGGATCAGGACCAGCCGCGTGTGGCCAATGCCCATCGACTTTGCCAGCAGTTTTACGACGGCCAGCGTGGCTTTTCCATCCTCGGGCACCGTGGTGACATAGGCGCGCAAGGAGCCGTCTTCGTCCTGCACGATCGCGTTGCGCGAGGCGCGCGGGGTGACGCGCAGGGCAATCTCGGCGCCTTCAACGGCGAGATGCCTGAGATCGGTTCGGGGCATTGCGGCCTTCTTTCTGTGCCGCACCATTTCACCAGGTTTGCAAGCTGGCGGCAAGCGCGTATCATGGCACCAAACACGATGGAGATGCCATGTTTCCCCGCTTTACTCCGACCTTTGCCGGACTGTTGCTGCTGGCGGCCTGTGGCACCCCGCAACAACGGTGCATCAATGGGGCCACGCGCGATCTGCGCATTGTGGACAGGCTGATCGGCCAGTCGCAACAAAATCTGCGGCGTGGTTATGCGATGGAGGATGTGGTGCGAACCGGCGTCCGCTGGGAGGAATGCCGCCCCGCCGTTGCCGCGACCGCCACCACCGAGGCGCAACCCGCCCGGATGTGCCTGGAAGACTACAGCTATACCGTGGCCCGTCCCAAAGCCATCAACCTTGCGGATGAACGAGAAAAGCTTGCCGAAATGCAGACAAAGCGCCGCGAACTGGCCAAAGACGCCGACCTCGCCGCAGCGCAATGCCGGCTTGAACACCCAGAATAGGCAAGGTGCCGTTCAGTGTACCGGGGCCCGTGCGGCGTCGATCAGGCTGCGCCCGCCATCGAGGGACATGATATGCCCGGTCATAAAACCTGCCGCATCCGAGGCAAGATATTGCGCGGCCTCGGCCAACTCGTCCGAGCGGGCAATCCGCCCCATCGGGGTGGCGCGGGTTATGGCGTCGCGCAGGTCGGGGCTTTCCTTGATCGCGGTCTGGAGGCTGGCGCTCATCAGCGAGCCGAAGGAGATCGCGTTCACGCGGATGCGCTGTGGGGCAAGCGCCACGGCAAGCGAACGAGTCATCTGTTCGACCGCTGCACAGGAAATCGAATAGCCCAGTAATTCGGGCTGGGTGCGTTGCGCCGCGATTGACGATACGTTGATGATCGAGCCGATACAGCCCTCGGTCTCGTCTGATTTTTCCGCCTGCAAAATCATGCGCTTGGCCGCCATCTGCGACAGGCGCAGCGCGGTCATCAGGTTTTGCTGCAACAGCGGTTCCACCGCGTCTTCCTCGGGGTCCAGGGGGTCGGACGGGCGCATCTGGCGACTGGCATTGACCAGGATGTCCACACGGTCAAAGGCGTCGATCGTGGCCGACAGCAGGTTGGCGATTGTCAGCTTCTGGCGCAGATCGCCCGCGAAAAATCGCAGCGCGCCTTCTGCCTTGGCCTCTTCGCCGCATTCCGTGCACAGCCGGGCGTCATCGATATCGGCGAACATCACATTTGCGCCCTTGGCCAGGAAATGCCGGGCAATCGCGAGCCCGATGCCTGCGGCCGATCCTGTGACGATTGCGGTCTTGCCGGAAATGGAAAATGACATGTTCAGTCTCCTGATGCGCGGGTCAGCGGTTGGGTTTCACAGGGCGTGCGGCGCGGATAACACGGAAGGCGGCATCGCCGCCGATATCTTCAACGTCGCGGAACAGGGTTGTCAGCGCGCGATCATAGGGCAGGTGCCGGTTGGCAACCAGCCAGAGCGTGCCATGGCCGGCCAAAAGGCGGGCTGCCGCCGACAGAAAGGCGATGCCAAGGCCAGGATCGGCCTCTCTTGCCGTGTGAAAGGGCGGGTTGCAGACCACGGCATCGACGCCACGATCCAGCTTGAAAACCGTGGCATCGGCCCAGTGGAAATGGGCACGCGGGTCCTGGATGTTGTGGCGTGCGCAATTCAGCGCGGCGGCTTCGGCCTCGACCAGGTGCAATTCCTTCACGCCGACACGCGCCAGGATCGCGCGCGACAGAAAGCCCCAGCCGGCCCCCAGATCAATCAGGCGCGCAGGCAGTTTTCCGGGCAACGCCGCCGCCAGCAGGGCAGAGCCCCGGTCAGCGCCGTCCGCCGAAAACACGCCTGCGATAGTGCGAAAGCCGCCGTCAATTTCGGCAGGCCCCGCGCGCCAGTCGGCAAAAACATCGGCTCCGGCTCCGGCGCCGGCCCCGACGCGAAAGCTGAACAGCTTGCCATGCGATTTTGAAACGGGGTCTGACACCTGGACCCGCGCCCGCAGATCGCGCAGCGCCGAATCCACGCCGTCGGTTTTCTGACCGTCGACAATCACCAGGCCGCCATCGGCCACCGCGGCCACGGCCTGCGCCACCAGCGCGCGCGCGTCAGCCTTTGCGCGGGGCAGGCAGACGAGGGCGGCGGCAGTGTCGCCCGCCGGCCCATCAGGCAGAGGGACTTCGGGCGATACCTGATAGCCTTGCGCCGCGAAGGCGTCGTGATCGGGGCGAAAGCCCTGCACGATCTGCACCCGGTCCTGTGGCAGCATGGCCAGATCGTCGCCAATGCGCGGGCGCAGCACCAGCAGTTTGCCCGTCGCGGGCAATTGAAGCGCGCCGCTTTCCAGCGCGAAGTTCAGTCGGGAAGTTCGCATGGGCAGCCGCAGACGCGGCCTTGCTCCTTGATCAGGGCGCGGCAGCCGTCTGCCCGCGCGGGTTTGAAAAACCGTTCAGGGGCCGCCTTACTCTTTTTCCATCGTACATTGCAACGGATGCTGGTGTCGCCGCGCAAAATCCATCACTTGCGCCACTTTGGTTTCCGCCACCTCGAAGGAAAACACACCGACAACCGCCAGGCCCTTTTTGTGCACGACCAGCATGATCTCGAACGCCTGGCCGTGGTTCAGGCCAAAGAAACGCTCCAGCACATGCACCACGAATTCCATCGGGGTGTAATCGTCGTTCAGCAGCATCACCTTGTACAGCGGCGGGCGTTGGCTGCGGGTTCTGGTCTTGGTCAGGACAGAGGCGTCGCCATCCGGCCCATCCGGCCCGTCTGGCCTGTCGGACATCTGAAAGGGCAGCTTGGTCACGGGCGAAAGCTCCGTCATATGAGGGCTCGGATCAGGATTCGGAAAATGCGTCAGGGTAACAATATAGCGTATTTTGACCTTGCGAAAAGGGGGCGGTTGCAAACAGTCTGTGCGAACTTGCAGCCATGGGCGATATTTGCGGGATCGCCGGGAAGACCCGGGGGTGACACGGGGGCGAGACAGGGGGCATAGCGATGACGACAATCACGACAATCGGCTTTGATGCCGACGACACGCTGTGGCAGAATGAGGCGTTCTTTCGCCTGACACAGGATCGGTTTGCGCAGTTGTTGGCGGATTTCGCCGAACCCGACCATCTGCAACAGCGTCTGCTGGCCGCCGAGCGCCGCAATCTGGGGCGCTATGGCTTCGGGGTGAAGGGTTTTGTGCTGTCGATGATTGAAACCGCGATAGAGGTGACCGATAGCCGGGTTCCCGCCGCGGCCATTGCCGAAATCATCGCCGCCGGGCGCGACCTGCTGGAACACCCCATCGAGTTGCTGCCCCATGCCGAAGCGGCGGTGCGCAGTCTTGCCGTGGATCACCGGGTGCTGCTGATCACCAAAGGCGACCTGCTGGACCAGGAGCGCAAGCTGGCGCAGTCGGGTCTTGGCGAACTGTTTCACGGGGTCGAGATCGTCTCGGACAAGACCGCCGGTGCCTACGCCCGCATTTTCGCGCGGCACGGGCAGGGGGCGGCGCGGGCGCTGATGGTCGGCAATTCGCTGAAATCTGACGTTCTGCCGGTGATCGAGGCGGGTGGTTGGGGCGTGCATGTGCCGCACGGGATGACCTGGGCCCTGGAGCGGGCCGAACCGCCGACCAACCACCCACGATTTCACGCACTTTCCGATCTGGGCGGACTGCGGAATTTGCTGACCAGGTTGCATTCCAGCACCACCGTATGACCCCTACACCCAGGGCGTGTGCCGATTTATTCCCCTGGATGTATTCATCAAATCGGCAGAGAAGGCGCCCGATCCGGGCCGCATGGCAAAACCCTTTGAAAATTTGGGGTTTTCTGGTCGCGACCCGCGTGCTACGATTTCATCAGGCAGACAAGCTCCACAAAAATCGGGGCATCATGAGGCAGGACAAGGGACCAGCGAATTGGCATCGCTTTACGGGCTGATTGCACGCATGTATCTGCGTGTGGCGAGGGTGATTCCCCGTGCAATGACAACTGCATTTGCACCGATGAAGGCATTTGCGCCGGTGACTGCATTTGCACCGATGACGGCGTTATCGCTGACATTGGGTTTTGCACAGGTGATTGCGTCAGGGGCGGGTGCGGCACCATTTGCCGCAATTGTTGCCGACGCACGCACCGGCGAGATTTTGTACTCTTCCAACGCCGACGCCCGGTTGCACCCGGCTTCGCTGACCAAGATGTTGACGCTTTACATCACGTTCGATGCGATAGAGCGCGGCGAGGTTTCGCTCGACACCATGATCACGGTTTCCAGGAACGCCGCTTCGCAACCGCCGTCAAAGCTGGGGCTCAAGGCCGGTCAACGTATTGCGCTGCGCTATCTGATCCGCGCCGCGGCGATCAAGTCGGCCAACGATGCAGCAGTGGCCATCGGCGATGCGCTGTCGGGATCGCAGGAACGCTTCGCCGAGAGGATGAACCGGACCGCCAAGGCGCTGGGCATGAAGTCTTCCACCTTCAAGAATGCCAACGGCCTGACAGAGCCAGGTCACCTTTCGACCGCGGCGGATATGAACCTGCTCGGGCGGCGGTTGTTCTATGACTTTCCGCAGTATTACAACCTGTTTTCGCGCCGGACGGCAGATGCCGGTATCAAAAAGGTATCCAATACCAACCGCCGCTTTCTCGATGCTTACGAGGGCGCCGATGGCATCAAGACCGGGTATACCGTTGCGGCGGGTTTCAACCTGACGGCCTCGGCCGAGCGCGGATCAAAGCGGATCATCGCCACGGTCTTCGGCGGCAAATCCACCGCGAATCGCAATGCCAAAATGGCAGAGTTGTTGGATGTCGGTTTCAAATCGGCACCGCGTGTCGCATCAATTCGCCGACCGTCCGCCGTGTCCATCCCGACGGGGCAGACGCAGGTCAACTCCGGGTCGGGCAGCGGTCGCAAGACCATACGGCTTGTCACCACGCTCAAAACATCACCGCGCCCGCAACCGCGTCCGCCAGCGGTCGACCCGTCGCAGGTCCGGGCAACGGCGGTTGCGGTTCTCGCGATGCAGGACGGCATAGAGGGGGCCCTGGCCGCGGCAAACAGCCCGAAACCCACAGCGCCTGCGCCGGTTGCGGCAAATACGCAGCTAGCGGCGACCGGACAGCCCGCGGAAAAAGCAGAGACCGATGGTGTCGGCGTTGCCCGGGCCCGGAGCCGGCCCGCAGAACTGACCGCAGAACTGACCGACGAACTGACCGACAAACCGACGCCCGAATTGATTGCCGGACTTGCAACGGCAGACGAGCCGGGAAAGACGAGCCCGGATCTGTCAACGATTGTCGCTCTTTCGACCCCGCCGCGCCCGCGCCCGGTATACTCGGAATCAGCCGTTTCCGGCGAAATCCAGACCGCAATGTTTGTTCCGACCCCGAGACCCGGTCCGACAGTGGTGACGCGCATGTCCACAGCCGGTGGGCGGCAATGGGGCGTGAACCTCGGACGCTTCGGCTCGAAGGCGGCGGCAGAGCGTCTGTTGATGAAGACCATGTTGACCGAAAGCGCCACATTGCAGGACGGGTTGCGCAAAGTGGTCAGCCGCAGCAACGGATATGACGCGAATTTCATGGGGTTGACCCAGGACCAGGCTGATCTTGCCTGCCGCCGGCTCCAGGCTCGCGCCCAACAATGTTTCTCCATCGCGCCATAAGGCCGCTTGCAGCCTTTGCGCTGCCCTGAAACCTAAAGCGTTTTGATTTGAACCTGAGTTACCTGTCGCTGCCTGAAATGAAAAGATTTCAATGCGTTATGTGATACGCCATGTTTCAAGTTAAAATCGAAACGCTATAGCCCAATCTGCGGCGATTCATCAGGAATTGCTGTATCTTGGCCCGCAGTTTTGCCTTTCCCGCGCCGCCGCCGCAGCCCAACCTTGCCGTGGCCGGAACCTCTGCCCGGTTTCCGGCGCGCCGTATCTGATGCCTCGGCCGCAACGACGCCGCCCACGCCCGCCGGTGTCGGGCCAATAGCGCCGGGCCAGAGCAGCACCGTCGAAATCGACGGGCTTGCGCCCGCGGTGGTCCAGTATCTTGCGGCCGTAACCGGAAAATGGCCGCAACCGTTCAGTGGCTGGCACAGTACCCGGGCTGTTGCAGAATGGTGGCTGGCGCAGCACCCGGGCGGGCGCAAAATCCAGACCGGCGCAGGGCATCGGCCTGTCAGGCGCGTCCCGAGACGGCAGACAGCCCCGACGGGTTCACCCCCATCCGGCGCAGGGCTCCTCCCCATTTGCCGCTGTCATTGTCGGAAAATACCAGGTCGGCGGGGGCTTCGGCGGTCAGCCAGTCATTGCGCAGGATCTCTGCTTCCAACTGCCCCGCCGCCCATCCGGCATAGCCAAGCGCCAGCAGCGCCGTCTTTGGCCCTTTGCCCTCGCCCAGCGCCGTCAGAACATCCTGGGTCGCTGTCATGTTGTAGCCCCCCGCGATTTCCATCGTCGGGCCGACGGTCTGATAATCGGCTGAATGCAGCACGAACCCGCGCGACCGTTCGACCGGCCCGCCGAAATGTACGATGATATCGCGGTCGTTGCCCTGATGCGGAATTTTTAGCTGCTTCAGCAGCGCCTCGAAGCGGATCCCCGGCGTCGGCTTGTTGACAATCAGCCCCATCGCGCCGTCAGCAGTGTGCGAGCACAGCAGAATGACCGCGCCCTCGAACCGCGGGTCTTCCATACCCGGCATGGCGATCAGCAATTTTCCTTCAAGATGCATGGTCATATCACTTTGCGTTTCCATCTGTTCAACATGGGCGTCCTCGCGGCCTTGCTCAAGCGCAATCTGGCGGGTTCGCGCGATGTCGCCGAAATCACCGCCCCGACGGACCAACGCCGACGGACCAACGCCGACGGACCAACGCCGAC
>TARA_R110002110_G_scaffold33932_1_pt1 | contig 14621 bp, 20 predicted proteins | sample TARA_R110002110 | Tara Oceans TARA_R110002110 (sample SAMEA4397330) | marine metagenome | biome: Polar Biome; feature: [SRF] surface water layer (ENVO:00010504); material: water (ENVO:00002006), including particulate matter (ENVO:01000060) such as... | depth 5 m
CCCCTATCACCTTCAGGTGTGGGAACCCAAACAAAATATTTTATTGCCGAAATGCTCAAGACGGGCAAATTTCAATTTATTAGTTTGGGTGGCGCGATTAAGCATGATAATTATCAGCCAATCAAGATGGAAGAATTCGGTGAGGATTGGATAATCTTCCCGGTGGATGGATATGGAAATCCAGATACTTTAAGATCGTTACTTCGCACACAGCGCCCAGATATGGTGTGGTTCATGACTGATCCGAGGTTTTTCCCGTGGTTATGGGAAATGGAAAATGAAATTCGTTCTCTTTGCCCTCTGGTTTATTATCATGTATGGGATAATTTTCCCTATCCAACTTATAATAAAACCTGGTATGATTCTACTGACGTAGTTGTGACTATTTCCAAAGTAACTTCCAACATTGTTCAAACTGTATCACCAGGAGTTGAAGAGCATTATTTACCTCACGCCATTCCAACTGAAGTATTTACAAAATTATCAGATATAGATGTAAAGCATTATCGAAAAAATAATTTAGAGATAGATGATGATACTTTCTTGCTGTTTTGGAACAATAGAAATGCCCGTCGCAAGCAGAGTGGATCTTTGATTTTTTGGTTTAAAGACTTTTTAAACAAGATTCAAAAAACCAATAAAGACACTAAGGCTGTTTTACTAATGCACACAGAACCTAAAGATCCAAATGGGCAAGATTTGTATGCAATTATTAATAACCTTGGTCTTAATAATGGTGAGGTTCGTATCTCAACTGTTAAAGTCGATTTACCCAACTTGGCGATGATTTATAATGCCGCCGACGCCACTATCGGAATTTCCGACGCTGAAGGTTTTGGTTTGGCCACTTTTGAATCTTTGGCATGTGAAACACCCATTATTGCTACTATGACAGGTGGGTTGCAAGAACAAGTGACTAAGATAGATAAAATTAGCGAATCTATTATGTTAAAAAGAAACAATAAGGCAAAGAAAGTAGTAGAGTGCGAGCACGGAATAGGTATTGAACCAGCTTCCAAAGCAATTATTGGTTCCCAAGAGGTGCCATTCATTTATGAAGATCGTCTGTCAGGTAAAGACGTGACGAATGCTTTGGTTAAAATGTATGAATATGGGTCCGACAAAAGAGCTGAACTCGGCAAAGCAGGCCGCCAACATGTTTTAGATAATTATAATTTTGAAAATTTTGCCCAAAAATGGGAAGAAATCTTACTAAAAACATATGAAAAACATGGTTCGTGGGAAAACCGTAAAAATTATAAATCTTGGGAGTTAATGGCAGTATGAAAAAAGTATTAGTTAGGGGTCCAGCTTTAAGTCAAAGTGGTTATGGGGAGCACACTAGGTTTGTGTTAAGATCCTTGCGCTCACACCCTGATGTGTTCGACGTATATCTTATTAATCTTAATTGGGGCCAAACTGGTTGGCTTCATGAGGACACAGAAGAACGAAAATGGATTGATTTTATTTTAGGAAAAACAATCCAACATACTCAACACGGTGGACAATTTGATATATCCTTGCAAGTTACCATCCCTAATGAATGGGAGAAGTTAGCACCGGTAAACATTGGTGTAACAGCCGGTATTGAAACCACAAAAATCGCACCAGGGTGGGTAGAAAAATCCCTTCAAATGGATAAGATTATTGTAGTGTCTGAACATGCCAAATTCGGTTTTGACAACACCGAATATCCCGCCACTAACAATGTAACAGGTGAGCAATTCATAGCCAAATCGACTTGCCCAATTGAAGTCGTGGGATATCCTGTAAAAAATATAGAACCTGTTAATCTAGATTTAAATTTAAAGAACGACTTTAATTTTCTCACTGTGGGTACGTGGATTGCAAGAAAAAACCTTGAGAGAACCATTACATGGTTTGTAGAAGAATTTTATGATCAAGAGGTCGGACTTATAGTAAAAACCTCTTTAGCTAAAAATTGCTTACGTGATAGAACGTTCGCCCAGCAACGCCTACAAGAACTTTTAAAAGAACACACTGGTCGTAAGTGTGATGTTTATCTTTTACATGGTGATATGAGTGAATCAGAGATGACAGGGTTATATCAACATCCACAAGTGAAGGCGATGATTAATTTATCACACGGAGAAGGTTTCGGCCTTCCACTTTTTGAAGCTGCGTATAACGGACTCCCAGTAATTGCTCCAAATTGGAGTGGCCAAGTGGATTTCCTTCATATGCCCGTTAAAGATAAAAAGGGCAAAGTAAAGAATAAAGCAATGTTTAGCGAGATTGCATTTGATATTAAGCCAATCCAACCAGCGGCCCATTGGGAAGGCGTAATTCAAAAGGATTCAATGTGGTGTTTTCCCAAAGAGTGGAATTATAAAAAGACTTTAAGGCAACTTCATAAGAATATTGGAGCTGCAAAATCCGATGCTAAAAAGTTGCAAAAATGGGTTCAAGAAACATTTGAAGAATCAGTCCAATATCAGAAATTATGTAATTCTGTCTATGAACCTACAAAAGAGGAAGAAGAATGGAATTCTCTATTGAACGAAGTTCAAATGATCTAGAGTGTATTTTTATAGGCGACTTTTATAAAGTAGATTTAAACAATAAAGGTGGCGCAGAAAACAACGACTCAGTTCTCATCTCTCTCTTAGAGGAATATGGCTTCAATGTTGAAAAAAAATATTGCCGCGATATATCCCCTTCTTTCATAGAGTCTAATAAGAATAAAAAATTTATTGTTGGAAACTTCATACAACTCACCGAAGAATCAAAAAGAGCTTTAAAAGATACGCATTATGTTATTTATGAACATGACCACAAATATCTTAAAACAAGAGATCCTTCAAGATTTCCGAACTTCCTTGCTCCCCCAGATCAGGTAATCAATAAGGATTTTTATAAAAACTCTAAATGTGTGGTTTGTCTTAGCAATTCTCAAGCTGATAGTGTGAGAAAAAATTTGGATATTTCTAATGTAGAAAGTATTGGGTGTAGTTTGTGGTCTGAAAGTAAGCTCAATTTTATTGAATCAATATCTCAAACCCCTAAAGATAAAGATTATTGTGTAGTTAATTCTGGCAACGTGGTCAAAGGAACCCAACAAGCATCAACCTTTTGTCATCGAAGCAAGTATGATTTCGACCTAATTCAATCTTCTGATGAGGAAGAATTTTTAAAAACGCTATCTTCTTATCGCACCCTTGTTTACATCCCCACAGTTCTAGAATCTCTTTGTCGGCTCGTAGTAGAAGCTAAGATGTTAAACTGTGGAGTTATAACAAAGACTCAGTTATTAGGTGCCGCATCCCAAGATTGGTGGGGACTTAATGGAGAAGGTTTGATAAAAGCAATTAGGATTCAACAAGTTGAAGCTCTTGAAATTTTTTTAAAACATTTGCTTAGTGAGTAAAACTGATGATATATATTACGGGTGGTTGTGGCTTTATTGGTAGAAATTTAGTCAAAAAAATAAATAAGTTACATTTAGATGAAGTTTGTGTGGTGGATCTGCGCAGCGCAATATTACAGCAAAAACACAATCTCGCTCCTTTTACAAAACAATTTATTGAATACCAAGATTTTTTACAGAACTTAAACATTCTTCAACCCAATGATGTTGTTTTTCATCAAGGTGCTTGCACCAACACCATGAATTATGATCCTGCTGAGATGATGTACAAAAATTTTGAGTATAGTAAAATTTTATTTGATTACTGTTCACGAAATAAGGTAAGATTAATTTATGCTTCTTCGGCTGCTGTTTATGGGTTTGGAAAATCTGGCTTTACAGAAACTCTTAGTTGTGAAAATCCTATTAATATTTATGCAAAATCTAAATTGTTGTTTGACAATTACACCAAGTGTTTCGAGGCAAATTCACAAGTAGTAGGATTAAGATATTTTAATGTGTATGGTCCAGGCGAAGAAAACAAAGGCAAAATGGCCTCTACTATTTATCAATTTTTTAATCAAATTAAGGAGACAAAAAAGGTTGAACCTTTTAAGGGGAGCGAAAAATATGTACGAGATTTCGTATATATTGAGGATGTAATAAACGTTAATTTATTCTTCTATCGCAACCCTCAATTAAGTGGTATCTTTAATTGCGGCACTTCTAATCCTGAATCTTTTATGACAATTGTGGATGAATTAAAAAAGTATTACAAATTTGATATAATAGAAAGAGACATGCCAAACGGATTGAAAGAAAACTATCAAGAATACACTAAAGCTGATTTAACTAAACTAAAAGAAGCAGGGTATAGATTCTCCTTTATGAATTTAAAACAGGGTATAGAAAAATATATTCACACCTTAGACTCATGAATTCTACCACAGTGTTTACAAACGGGTGTTTTGATATTTTACATCGCGGACACATAGAACTTTTTAAATATGCTAAAAGTTTAGGTTCCGTTTTGGTGGTGGGCATTGACACTGATGAGAAAGTGAGAGAGGAAAAAGGCCCACAACGCCCCTTTAACTCCTTGCTGGATCGAATTTGTGTTTTAGAATCTATAAGATATGTTGACAAGGTAGAAGTATTTGGTAGTAAAAGGGAATTACAAGGTCTTGTGAAAACCTTAGCGCCCGACATCCTAGTGAAAGGTTCAGACTGGAAGGGTAAAGAAATCGTTGGGGCAGAATCGGCTAAGGAGGTAAGGTATTTTGAGCGGATCAAAGGATATTCAACAACTAAGATACTTGAAAATTCTCTTAATTGGTGATTCGTGCGTTGATCGCTATCACTATGGAACTTGCGATAGAATGAGCCCGGAAGCCCCTGTTCCAGTTTTGAAAGTGTCGCATACAGAAAACCATCCCGGCATGGCCCTCAATGTTAAATCTAACCTGGAAGGTTTAGGCGTAAAGGTTGATATTCTGACAAATATAGAAGAGATAGTAAAAGTTAGGCATATTGACACCAAGTCTCGTCAACACCTTTTACGTGTTGATTGGGGTGAAGAAAAAGAAATCCGCCCCCTGTCGCTAGATTTGCTAAATGATATTGACTTTGAATTATATGATGGCATTGTTATTTCAGATTATGATAAAGGGCTACTAAGCCCAGAAGTTATCCAGAAGCTCCTCCCTCGATGTGGCAATAAACCGATATTTGTGGATAGTAAAAAGAAGGATCTGTCGTTTTATGAAGGGTGTATTTTAAAAATCAATGAAAAGGAGTTTCACGAAGCTCAAAAATTACCCTCAAAATGTGAATTAATTGTAACTCTTGGTGAACGGGGTGCTTCCTATAACGGCAAAGAGTTTGGCACCAAAAAAGTGGAAATTTTTGATGTTTGTGGTGCTGGGGATACATTTTTGTCTGGCTTGTCGTCAGCTTTCTTATTAACAGGGGACATAAATCGGGCTATCACTTTTGCAAACCTGTGTGGAGGAATTGCAGTTCAAAAATTTGGAACATACACAGTAAAAAAGGAAGACTTATATGATTTATATATTTGATATTGATGGAACTATTTGTACTCCAACTACTGGCAATTATGATCATGCTGAACCATTAATAGAAAGAATAAAGAAAAATAATTTTTTGTATGATGAGGGCCACACCATTATTTACCAAACAGCTCGCGGAATGGGAAGAACCAACAATAATGTGGTGGAATCTTATAAATTATTTTATTCGTACACTGTAAACCAGCTTAATAATTGGGGTGTTAAATACCACGATCTGTTTCTGGGAAAACCAGCAGGCGATGTATATGTAGACGATAAAGGGATAAAAGATGTCAAATTCTATACCAATTAAATTTGTTCCCAAAGGATGGGGATTTGAAAAATGGATTGTTAATTGTGAACAATATTGCGGAAAGCTTTTATATTTTGTGAAGGATAAACGCTGTTCTTGGCATTATCACAAGATTAAGGATGAAGTCTTTTATATTCAATCTGGAAAAATTCTTTTAAAATTTTCCGACCATGATGATATACTGGGGGCTGAAGAAGTGATTTTAAGTCCTGGAGATAATTTTCATATTTATACTGGATTGAGGCATCAAATGTTGGCACTGGAAGACACTGAACTTTTTGAGTTTTCAACTCAACACTTTGATGAGGATAGCTATCGAATTAAAAAGGGAGATTAAAATATGAAAACGTTAAAAATGAGAAAAAATGATATTATAATGCAGAAGAGTGAATAAAATGACTGAAAACAATATAAAAAACCACAATAAGGGTGTAAAAAATGGGATCAATTAATCGTTTTAATATTGCGGAATTGATGGAAAGATACCACCTTAAAAATTATGTAGAATCTGGAACAGGTTCTGGGACTTGCCTAGAATTTGTAATGCAGTATCCCTTTGATAGTTTCCATTCTATTGAAATTTATAAAGAGGTTTATGATAAAGCGATAGAAAAATTTGTTAGCATTCAGAAATTATATGATCGAGAGTGCAATATTATTCTTGGAAATTCATATGAAGTCTTGCCCTCTATTTTAACAGGATTAAAGGCCCAGGAAAACACTTTATTCTTTTTGGATGCTCACTTCCCCGGAGCAGATTTTGGACACCAGAAACATGGAGACGAGAAGAACGCAGACAAGAGAATCCCCCTCGAACGAGAAATAGAAACTATCGTAAAGAATAGGGACACTTCCCGCGACGTGATAATCGCAGATGACCTCAGAATTTATGAAGATGGCCCCTACGCTGCTGGAAACTGGTCAGATCGTAAGTTAATTGGTGGTTCCGGAATTGACTTTGTGGAAAAACACCTCGGAGAGACTCACAAAATGTTGCGAGATTATCGCGACCAGGGATATATTCTTTTAGTCCCTCATGAAGTTAAGGAAATTGAATAATTTGATAGTGGGAGGTGTTACTCGTTTTGGAATCATATAAAGAAATAAAAAGCTATTATTCAAGAGTTGGCACCGCCAACCTTTCTGGTTATGAATTAGATCATAAACCTAGATTAGATTTTCTAGTTGAAGATTTAAGGCTGAGTCAAATAAAAAATAAAAAAGTTTGTGACTTTGGTGCAGGCGGTGGATATATCCTGAGAAATATGGACCCTTCTAACAAGTTGATTGCAGTTGATGGCTTTAAAGTTGAAGATAAACTTGTGAGAGAAATGTATAACCTAGATTTACCATTTTCTGAAGATTTTGTGTCCAAACATGGACAAATTGATATGGCGTTTAGTTTTGAAATGTTTGAGCATCTAACAAATCCCTACAATTTTATGTTTGAGTTGAAAAAGATCTTAAAAGAGGATGGATTGCTTTACTTTTCAGTACCTCATGAAAATTGCCAACACAACACATTTTACCCTGGCTTATTATACCCTGTTGAAAATTTAATAGAATTTTTTAAACAAATGGCTTTTGATGTATTGGCTACGAAAGTCCACAATAAAAGATTTATTCAAAATGTTATTATTCTTAGAAATAAATCTTGGGAAAATATTAAAATGAAGTGGGTTAAAAAGGGAGAAAAATTTCATGGGCAGCCTCCGCATGTCCAAGTTAATTTATAATAATGAGTTATGAGTAAAGTTTATTTTGGTATTCTCGGACAATTTGGCGATGTTGTTATGCAAGAGCCAGCCCTTCGTCAATTTATCAAAGACAACCCCGATGATAAAATAACCATTGGTTGTTCTTTAAAATACGCTTCGGCTTTGAAATTGTATGAGAATTATCATAAAAATGTGGTGGCATTAAAAATTTTTTTAGACTATAATGAGTTTCCAACCGAAGAAGACGTAAGGTATTTTGAAAATGAAAAGTTTGATTTAGTTATGATTAAAAAAGATTCTAATAAAATTCTTTTTTCTGACACTGGCAAGTTAACACAACATCCTGATCCTAATTGGGCAAAAAATATGCACCAAACTATTGCCGCAGGTTTACAACAGGGCATAAATGTTATAGACACCCAAATTGAGTTTAAGAAAAAATTTGATTTAAGTGTGAAAGATAAATACATATGTTTTAGTTTGTTTCCCGACTATCCGAATAAAGGTGTTAAATCTTTTACAAATGATCAAATTGAGGGCATTGTAAAACTTATAAACAAATTAGGTTATAAAGCAATACACCTTAACGGACCCAACGAACCGGATATTCCAGGTTCTACAAAATCCAATTGTGATTGGTTAACCAGTGTAGGTTTAATTACTAAATCAGAATTATTAATCACTGGGGACACTGGGCTTGCGTGGGCCGCTTCGGGTTTTCAACACCCAACCTTGGGGTTGTATGCTTGGGGATATAATCCGGTCCTAGGTAGTTCAAAAAAATGGCAACCAACAAATCCAAACGCTTCTTATCTCGAATCAGAGCTTGCTTCTGGAATAAAACCCAAGGATATAATTGAACAAATTATTAATATTGTAAAGGTGAAAAACAGATGAAAATATGTCTCATAACTCCAATATCTCAGAATATTGAACCTTACGTTGAAGTGTTTGAACGAAAAGGAGTCCAGGTACAAAAAAATTCAGTAAGTAGTGATTGTGATTTTATTGTTGGCTCCGGTCAAGCATATATTAACCTGTGGGAATATTATCATCAATATTTTCCCAATATTCCAATGGTAAACATTACTCTTGATTTTTATAAAACAGTTTGGACCTCTCCAAATCCTCATGGATATGATTGGGGTAAATATAAACAATATTTAAATAAGTGTGTTGAATTGTGGTGTATTTCAAATGAAGTGATCACCAGAATGAGAGAAGAAGACATAGACACTAATAAATGCCATCTTATGAAAATTTGGGCAAGGTTTTTTGATTATAAAAAAGAAGATATAAAAGACAACAGATACATTTTGAAAACTATTCGTCCTTACACCACAGATAAGAATTATGGCTGGCTTGAGAAAGCCTGTTCCGAATTAAATATCCCTCTTAGATCACCAAATCATAAAGCATCTGAAGAGGATTATCGAAAATTAATTGCAGAGTGCAGTTTTATGTGTACCGATTATCACGAAACTTCAACTGGCGGCCTGGGACTTTTAGAGGGGTATAACTTAGGAAAGATATCAGTGATAAGTGATTCTCACTACGAAGGGGCTAAAGATTATTTAGGTGACAGAGCAATATATTTCAATGATAACAGTTATGACGATTTCAAGCGAGTTATCAAAGAAACCTGGGATAATACTCCTAAATTAAATCTAGAAGAGTGTCAACAATTTTGTGTCAATCATCCAACTATGGAAAACAATGTTGATTTTATGATAGAAAGAATGAAGATTTTAAAAGAAGAGTAAAATGAAAAAAGTTTTCATAGCAACATCTAGAGAGGTAGGCCACCAATGTTTAGCCTGGGCTCAAAAAAATACTCCGAATGGTTTTATCATTGTAGAAAATATGAGCAATGCAGATATTATTATATCTGTTATGTATGAAAACATTATCTCTGTAGAGGTGGTAAAGAGTAAAAAATGTTATAATTTTCATCCGGGCATATTACCTGAGTATAAAGGAAGTGGAATATTTAGTTGGGTATTGATTAACGGAGAAAATAAATTCGGAATTACATTACACATTATGGACAAAGGTGTTGATACTGGTGATATTATTGAAGTAAGAGAATTTTTAATTTCTAAAGAAGATACTGCATTCTCATTATACAAAAAAAATGAAAAAATGATTTTCAAAATGTTTAAAAATTGGTATAATGATTTATTATTAGAGGATTTTATTGCAACTCCTCAAAAGAAAAATAAAGGCAATTATTATTTGAAAAAAGATTTGCAAAAAGCAAAAAATCTAACTAAGTTTATTAAGGCTTTTCACTTTCCTGGGAAAGAGCCGGTTTACTTTGTTAATAATAAGGGTAAAAAAATATATTTAAATTATAAAGAGGGAGAATGATGAGAAATATTAACAATGTTAACGTTTGTGTTATTGGAGGAGCGGGCTTTCTAGGCTCTCATTTAGTAGATCATTTGGTAGAAGATCGCAATTGTAATGTTATTGTATTAGATAATTTGATTACGGGTCTTAAGAAACACATCCATAAGAAAGCAAAATTTTTGTGGTTTGATATTAGAGACGATGAAAATCAATTAGCTAAGATTTTTACTGACAACAATATTGATTATGTATTTAATTATGCAGCCGAACCCTATATTCCAGAGTGTTTCGAACGTCCTATGCACTTTTTCGATATAAATGCCACTGCCGTCTTAAGAGTTCTTAATGCTTGTCAGAAGGCTAGTGTTAAAGGATTGTTGCAGGTTTCATCGGCTGAAATTTATGGAGATATGAAAGGAAAAATTTCTGAGTCTGATCCCGTCGCGGCCCATTCAACATATGGTGTTAGTAAATTAGCAGCTGACGGACTAGTTCAAGTTAGGTGGAGAGAAGCAACTGTTCCTGCTATATCGATGAGGCAATTTAATTGCGTCGGAGAAAGAGAGACTCATGAATATGTTATTCCGGAGATTATTTCACAACTAGCTGAATCAAATAAGGTTAATTTAGGAAATAATTCATTTAGAGACTTTCAGTATGCGGCTGACGCTGTAACAATGGCTGTAGAATTACTTGAAAAAGGTGAATTTGGAGAAGTCTACAACATGGGAAGTGAAAGCGGAATCAAAATTTATGATTTAGCACATTTAATTGGAAAATTAATGGGACACGAATCTGTTGAAATCATCACTGATCAAGCCAGAGTACGACCATGGGAAATTTGGCATTTGCAATCTGATAATACCAAACTTTATAATGCTATTGGAGAAAGAGTCCCAACTTCGCTGGAAACTTCTTTACAGAGAACAATTGATTATTACTTTGAAAATAACAAGAAATGGGATTGGTAAAGGATAAAAATTGTGAGTTTTAAACCAATTAAAGATTTTGAGGGTGAAATAGCTAATTTTTTTGGCTCTCCATATGCCGTGGCAACAGATTGTTGCACCCATGCTTTAGAATTGTGTCTTAGATATACAGGTGAACAAAAAATCATAGTCCCAAAACATACATATATTTCTGTGCCGATGTTGTCGATAAAACTTGGTTTAGAGCTAGAGTGGACTGAAGCCCAATGGGTTGATTATTATAATATAACTGATAATATAATTGATGCAGCTGTGTTGTGGAAAAAAGATAGTTATATTAGAGGAAAATATATGTGTGTAAGTTTTCAATTTAAAAAACATTTATCACTGGGGCGCGGTGGGATTATTTTATTAGATAACCCAGCAGATGCTTTAGAACTAAAAAAGATGTCTTATGACGGTCGTTCACCTGAATCCCCATGGGCGTCTCAAAACATAAACTCAATGGGATATCATTATTATATGACGCCGGAAACAGCAAATTTAGGACTTGAAAAATTGCCAAATGCAATTATCAACACCCCAAAACAATGGACAGTCAAAGATTGGCCCGATTTAACTATGATGGATATATTTAAATGAAAATTTTATATGTTGGAGTATTTGATAGAAACAGAGCCTCAACTAACACCTCTCAATTAATATGTTTTAAAAAATTAGGACACAATGTCACTGGATATAATTACAGGCAAAAAGCCTTACAAATGGGTATTACGCAAAGAGATCAGCACTTAATAAAAGAAGTAAAAAATAATAACTATGATTTAGTGGTGTTCAGTAAATGTAACGTTGTTTCTACAGAAGTTTTTATGGAGGCAACAAATAAAACAAAAACATGTTTGTGGTTTATGGACCCCCTATCAACATATAACCCAGAAATGCGAGAGAAAACAAATTTGGTATCATATTTGTGTTGTGATAAGAATAACGTGTTACAAGAGGCTAAAAAAATAAATAAAAATAGTTTTCAAGTTTGCGAAGGTTTTGATGAAGATGTAGACCACCCTCATGACTTGAGTAAAAAACACGATGTTACTTTTATAGGAAATATTAGTAGAGATAGATCGAATCTTATAGATCAAATTGAAAAAAATGTGGAAAATTTTAATGGAGTCTATGGTTTAGAACATTCAAAAGTCATCTCAGAGAGTAAGATAAATTTAAATTTTTGTACTTCAAATGGCGCTTCGGATCGAGTTTATAAGATCTTAGCAGCCAGGGGTTTTTTAGTGTCTGATGATTGGGTTGGTAGGGAAGAACATTATCAAAACGGAAAAGATTTGGTCATTTATAAGAACACACAGGATCTTAATGAAAAGATAGATTATTATTTAGAAAATGAAAAAGAGCGCCAACAAATTGCATCCAATGGATACCATACGGTTCAAAAATTTAGCCGCCTAAACTGGGCAAAAAGAATAGTGGAGATTTGTGAATCACTCGGATAAACTTTTAATTGCCGGTCCATGGGTGGGTGAATTTGGATGGGAACTTTTTGCATGGCAAGGATATGTCCGCGCTTTGTCTCACCATTATGATCGTACAGTAATTGTGTGCCGCGAATCTTCTCGTGGACTATACGAAGATTTCGCTGATGATTTTATTTTTGTTAACCCAAGCACCGGCTTGGCTGATTCGTTTTTTATGCATAATCTAGATTTTAATCAATTTTTGCGAGAAACTTTAATGGAAAAAGGCCGCCATTATCTCGATCAAAAGCCTAGCATTTTTTTACCCCATCGAATAGGACAACCTCCATTAACTCATTTTTCGGAATCTGTTAAATTAGGCTCTTGCAATGTGGTTCCTGAATATCATAAATATGGTAGTGATGGCGAGATAAAGTATGATTATATCTTCCATATGCGTGAAAGACACTTAAGGCAAGAAGATAATTGGGAATTTTCCAATTGGGAAAAACTTTTACGATTATTAAATATTCCAAAAAAACGAATTGCTTGCATCGGCAGCTTGGAAGAAGCAGCTCACATTCCACAAACCGCAGACTTACGCGGTCAAAAGATGGATGTCGTGTTTGATACACTATCGCGAGCAAAATGTACTTTCGGTCCATCATCCGGCCCAATGCATCTCGCAAGTTTGTGTGGGTGCCCTCATGTGGTTTGGTCATGTCCCCAAAATCAAGAGAGGTATAGTCAAACCTGGAACCCTTTTGATACTCCAGTCCTTTTCTTACCAGAATTTGATTGGCACCCTTCCCCGGATTATGTTTTTGAAAAATTTAACAATTGGATATAAGTGCGATATAATGTTGCATAAGTAAGGAGAGAATATATGAAATTATCAAATCAAGCCATTGGCGCAATAATGATGTCCCTTCAAAAAGGGATTATGGAACAGTTGGATATCACATCCATTTTACAAGAGTTTGAAATGACTGATACTGCGGAAGGTTTAATCGTAGAGAACCCTCCCATTATCGAACCAGAAAAACTTGAACAAGAAACAGAAGAAGTACAGGCCAAAACCTAAGTGCCAAAATATGTTTACTATTGTAAAAAGTGTGAAGAAGAATTTGAAGCACGTCACTCACTAGGGAAAACCTTGGAAAATTGTCAAATTTGTAACCACATTAATTCTTTAGTACGACGACCCTCTGCTATTTTTTTAAACAAAAAAATCACTAATTTAGAAGGAAAATCAAAGCCTGGAACCTTAGTGATAGCCGCAATAGAAGAAGGGGCAAGAGATCTAAAAGAGGAAAGAGATAAATTATCTCAAAGAGATTATAAAGATGATAAATGAATGGTTTATATTGGGCTCTCTGCTCTTAGTTGTTTCAATCTTAGTTAACATGGCGCTGGTTTCATATATTAGAACCAATATCGTAAAAGTATTTGTTATTTCTGAAGAACTATCTGAAATTTTTACTCGTCTAGATTCATTCCAGGAACACTTAAAGACTGTATACGAAATGCCGACATTTTATGGTGATGAGACTTTAACTGGCTTGCTCGAACACTCAAAGGCTTTGAATGAGTTTCTCGTAAAATATGAAGATGTATATTCTTTTACACAACCAGATTTAATAGAACAGCTAGAAGCCGCAACCTTAGAGCTACAGGCAAAATATGATCAAGAAGAAGCGAAGCCGTAAGAAAAAAAATCAATATTTTACTCAATTTCACGAAGATGCTATTGTGGGATATACCGACTCCGAAGATAATCATCACCGGAATGAACTTTACAAGAACATAATTCAACCCGTTTTTAAAGAGATGATTAATAAGATTGTCTTTACTTATAAGTTCACTAACCTTCCAAATGTAGACAGTTTAAAAGATGAGTGTGAAATGCATCTTGTCACCATTTTAAGTAATTTTGATCCAAGCAAAGGCTCCAAAGCGTTTTCTTATTTTAGTGTTATAACCAAAAACTGGTTCATCGCTAAAGTTAAGAAAACGGCAATCCAATTACGTCGAGAAGCCGGTTATGAAGAAATTTCTAAAAGAGTGGAAATGGATAAGTTGGCCATATATAATACCTATGATAGTGATAGAGAAAAGAGAGAATATATGGACCATTTATGGGTCGAGATTAGAAAATGGGAAAAACAAAATCTTAAAGAAAACGAAAGAAAAATACTAGAAGCCATTAAAATTCTCTTTACTGATGCAGAGACAATCGAAATTTTTAATAAAAAAGCTATTTACTTGTACATAAGGGAAATTACAAATCTCAATACCAAACAGGTTTTGAACAGTTTAAACAAGTTTAGGTTTGAGTATGCGATTTTTAAAAAGAAATGGAACGAGTAAAGAAAGATTTTGAAACCCTAGCCGAAGAAGCCAT
>TARA_R110002110_G_scaffold24779_4_pt1 | contig 14618 bp, 22 predicted proteins | sample TARA_R110002110 | Tara Oceans TARA_R110002110 (sample SAMEA4397330) | marine metagenome | biome: Polar Biome; feature: [SRF] surface water layer (ENVO:00010504); material: water (ENVO:00002006), including particulate matter (ENVO:01000060) such as... | depth 5 m
AGAGAACCTAGACAAGTGGATGCCGCTTGTTAATAGCGGCGGTGTGAGGCAAACTCCTTGGTCTGAGGGGCAAAATGTGAGGCATCTTGAACCTCTCGGTTTCATCAAGTTTGATATTCTTGGTTTGGCCTCTTTGAGAATGATTGAGGGATCAATCCGACATATTCTTAAAAGGCATCATGATGTCGCGGAACCAACATTTGAGGATGTAAAGAAGTTCTATAATGAGAAACTTCATCCCGATGTTATTAACTTTAATGACCAAGATATTTACAGAAATGTTTTCCAGAAAGGCAAATGGACCGGCATCTTCCAGTTCACAGAAAAGGGAGCGCAGGAGTTTTGCAAAAAGGCGAAGCCGAAAAATTTAATTGATATTTCTGCTATCACTTCAATCTATCGCCCTGGCCCTCTTGGAGCAGATGTCGATAAATCTTATGTCGAAGCAAAAAGAGATCCAGGAAGTGTAAAATATATTAATAAACTTGTAAAGGACGTAACAAAAGAAACTTATGGTTTCCTTATCTTCCAAGAACAGATCGCTTTACTGGCTCATAAACTTGGTAAAAACATTTCTCTCGACGAAGGCAATGCCCTGCGAAAGTATCTGACGAAGAAGGGAACTGGAGACGAGACAAAGAAGAAAGAAAAGATCTACAGCAAGTTCGTTGAAGGTTGTATTGAAAAGAAACTATCAATGGGCCAGGCCGATCAACTTTGGCAGACGTTTGAATACTTCTCTGGTTATGGTTTCAACAAGTCACACGCTATTAGTTATAGTATTCTTAGTTATCAGTGTGCATGGCTACTGAATTATTACTCCGTCGAATGGACTGCTGCCTTCCTCGATAAAGAACCCGAAACCAGGAAAGAAAAGGCGATTAACATTGCTAAATCAATGGGCTTCAAGATCCAGCCTCTCGATATTAATTCTTCCGGAACTGTATGGGAAATCTCCGAAGATGGCAAAACTCTTATTCAGCCTTTGACTTCGCTCAAGGGATTGGGTGATAAAGCTATTGAGCAAATATTGAACCATCGACCCTTCAACACTATTGAAGAACTACTCTTTAATGATGATATTGTTTACAGCAAGCTAAATAAAAAAGCACTGGATGTTCTTGTTCGCAGTGGAACTTTGGATTGTCTGATAGACAAAAGGTTCTCAGGAATGAAACATTTCTGGTCAGCTGCCGTTGTTGACCGCCCGAAGAAGGAAAAACAATTGCACGAGAACATTGAACTTTATAGGCCCGAAGGCGACTTTACAGTTGAGGAGAGGATTGCCAACAAAGCAAATCTAACAGGAGTGTTCCCAATCGATCTTGTACTGAACGAAGATGTGAAGAATAAACTGAATGAATACTTTGTTCCGCCAATTGCTGAATATGATACAGATCTTCAAGTGGTGTGGTTTATCCCTCGCGAGATCATAAAAAGAAAAACAAAGAACGGAAAGGAATACTGGATTGTCAATGTGATTGACTCAACGAGCAATCAAACTACAATCAGATGTTGGGGCGTACAGGAGAGAGATATAATCCATATCAACAAACCTTACATGTGTAAAATTGATTACAATGAACAATGGGGCTTCTCGTCGAGATCTATAAGGCACAATTGGAGGTTGCTAGGGTGAAAATTAGAATATGCAAAAAATGCAAAAAAGAACTCCCTGAAACAACACAGTATTTTCATAAACACAAGCTTAGTCCAAACGGGTTGTATGCAAGTTGTATTGAATGCGAAAAAGAACGTTCAAAAAACTATAACAAATCTGCAAGAAAAAAGATTTCTGAGCGAAAAAAGAAATATTGGGAAGAAAAAAAAGAAGAGCGAATAAAATATCGACGAGAATATCTTGAAAATTTAAAAGAAAATGTTATATATAAAATAACGTGCCCTGACGGCAAATATTATATTGGTTCAACCACCCGGGGTATATCAGTGAGATTGATTGGTCACTTTGCCCCCTCCCACCGCAAGGAAAGTCTTGCCGCTCATTTGCATAAAAATGGTTATACTAGAAAAGATATAAAAAAAGAAATAATTCAAAGGTTTGAGACAGGCGAAGAAAAGCAGATGAGACATATAGAGAGTGACGTTATAGTAGAGCACATCTCCGATCCTCTTTGTTTGAATAAAATAAATACTATTTTTAATGGAGATCGTTAAGATGAAAACTTGGATTTTTGATGTAGACTCAACATTAACTCCTCCGAGAAGCAAAATTGATGATGACTTTGAGAAGTTTTTTTATGAATGGATACTTTGTAATGATACGTATCTTTGTTCTGGTAGTGATATTGATAAGTTAAAAGAACAGTTGACACCTAGAATTCTTAATAACGTAAAAGGTGTTTTTACTTGCATGGCAAATGCCTATTATGAATCCGGAGAGGAAGTATACAGGAAAGCTTTTGAACCGCCAGTGGGATTGAAAGAAGATTTGGAATATCTGTTGCTTGCTTCTCAATATGAAAAAAGAACTGGAAATCATATTGAAAAAAGAATTGGTATATGGAATTTTTCTGTTGTCGGAAGGAATGCGAACAAAGAAGAGAGAAAACATTATAAAAATTGGGACGAAAAACATGGTTCAAGAAAAACTATTTCTGCATATTTAAATAGTAGATATAAAGATACAGTTGAAGTAAGCATCGGCGGTGATATCTCAATTGACATATGTAATTTAGGACGCGATAAGAGACAAGTAGTTGAACACTTATCAGATTTAGATTTTTCAAATGTGACTTTTATTGGTGACAGGATCCATCGCGGCGGGAATGATTACGAATTGGCAAAGGCCATTGAAGACCGCGCCGGCAAGTCTATTAATGTAGATGATTGGGAACAAACGAAAAATATTTTATTAAAAGCTTGACAACCATGAAATTTAATGATATAAATGAGGTAGGATGAATATTAAATTTTACAAAATCAGAAAAGATGCTAAAATGCCTGTAAGAGCGCACGTGATAGATGCTGGTATGGACTTGTTTTATTGTCCAGATCCCAATCAAAATAACGACTGTTTTTGGAGACCAGAGGGAAAATATAAGATCCCGCCCGGGGAATCTTGTTTGGTGCCGACAGGTATTAAAATAGTCGTCCCGGAAAACCACATGCTGGAAATTAAAAATAAATCTGGTATTGCTCACAAACAAAAACTAATTGTTGGTGCTTGTGTTATTGATCCAGGCTATACAGGAGAAATCTTCGTCAATCTTCATAACATTGGCGGTTCTACTAAAGTAATTAAACCAGGGCAGAAGGTGGCCCAGGCTGTGCTGGTCCCTGTTGTAACATGTGGGATAGAAGAAACTGATGAAGATCCTTCTTCTACAAACACTGATAGATCCGAAGGCGGATTTGGAAGCACGGGGTTGGCATGAACAAAGAAGCACAAAAAGTAATGTTTTCGTCTAAATCTGAAGAATGGGAAACACCTCAAGAACTATACGATTACTTGAATCTTGACTATAGGTTCACTCTTGATCCGTGCGCTACTCCCAAGACCGCGAAGTGTGAAAAATATTATACTGAAGAAGACGATGGGCTTAATAAAAGTTGGGAAGGCGAAAAAGTTTTCATGAACCCTCCATATGGTAGAGATGTTAAAAAATGGATCAAGAAGGCTTATGAGGAAGGACAAAAACCAAATACGATAGTCGTCTGCCTGATACCTTCACGAACAGATACAAAATATTGGCACCAATATTGTATGAGGGCGTGGAAAATAAGCTTTATTAAAGGCCGGCTTAAATTTAAAAATGATAATGCTGGAAATAACTCTGCTCCCTTCCCATCAGCTGTCATTATTTTTAAAAATTTACGCGGCTGTGGTGCAATGGGCGGCTCTGTTGGTGTCTCGACTTTGGAATTAAAATGAAAAGATCTACGAAAAAAATAGAAAGAAGAATTAGAAAGATGAAGAAGAAACAAGCGGATCGAGAGTTGAAAGAAAAAATGAATATGTTTTCACAACTAGAAGATTCTTGTCTTGTGTGCGAAAAACCATTTGACAAAAAGAACAAAGAAATGGTACAATCATGGTATGTCGTTGTTCGAAAAGAACAAAATAGAGTTAACCTCTATTGTCCTGAATGCTGGGGGGAAGCCAGGAGTATTGTTATCACAGATGAATCCAAGTGGACGCCCATAGATTGGGAGCAAGTAAAGGAGGAAATGAATGCAAAAGAGTCTTAGTTTCGATGACATGTTGTTAGAGCCGAAGTATTCAGATATTGAAAGTAGAGGCCATATTGATATATCAAATTATTTAGATGAGTACACATATTTATGTTTACCCGTTATTTCAAGTCCTATGGACACCGTTACTGAAACTGCAATGGCCACAGCTATAAGTTCTTTGGGAGGCTTGGGAATAATTCACAGATACAACACTATTGAGGAACAAGTCATTATTGCGAAAAAAACAAAAGGACATGTTGCTGCAGCCATCGGTATAACCGGTGACTACGAAGCTCGAGCAGCATCTTTGGTGGAAGCGGGTTGTCGCATACTTTGTTTGGATGTTGCTCATGGTCATCACGAGCTTGTTAAGAAAGCGCTCAAAATTTTGAGGAAAAATCTTGGAGACAAAATTCACTTGATGGCGGGCAACGTTGCAACACTGGAGGCATTTAATGATTTGGCAGATTGGGGAGCAGACAGTATTAGAGTTGGCATCGGCGGAGGATCAATTTGCAGCACCAGAATAAACACAGGACACGGAGTGCCAACCTTCCAGTCAGTTCTGGATTGTTCTTATTCAGATAGGAGAAACGTTATGTTAATTGCTGATGGAGGTATTAGAAATGCCGGAGACATTGTAAAAGCCCTCGCAGCAGGTGCAGATTTTGTTATGTTGGGTTCGATGCTGGCAGGAACTGATGAATCACCAGGGGAAATATTTACAAGCGAGAATAAGAAATACAAAGTTTACAGAGGGATGGCTTCTAGAACTGCTCAGTTGGACTGGAGGGGGAAGTCATCCTCGCCCGAAGGAGTATCAACTACAATTCCATACAAAGGTTCTGTCGTTGATATTCTTCAGGATATTGCCGGCAACATCAAAAGTGGTTTTTCTTATTCTGGTGTGCGTGACTTGAGAGATCTCCAATCAAAGGCAACTTTCTTGCAGCAAACGCCAGCTGGGCAATTTGAAAGTTCTACACATATTTTGAGGCGCTGATGTCTTATATATTTAGAAAGGCAGAGAAACAGGTTTGTTTTGAAGATTTCGATAAAAATCACGCTGATTTGAAAATTAGACTACATTATGATGGGTTGAGACAGAACGAATTTTTTAGATTAATGATGAAAAAATATATTGATAAGGATGATAGTATGATGAAAATTATTGATGAGTATAGAGAGCAAAAGGGAAGTCAAAGTATAATTAATAGAAAAAGATCTAAGCAATTGATTGAAAAAGCCCGCGATTTAGAGGATAAATTTGCACTGAGCTTAAGCGAAACAGAGAGTATATTTGATTTATTAGAAGAGGAGTATTCGGAACTATGAAAAATTGTTGTAATTACTGTATTATAAAAAATTCTCCATGCCAGGTTGACGATTGTAAACATTGGATTGACTATAAAGACGATTTAAATTGCACACTCATCGCTGTCGAAAAGCATGGCGCAATGACTTTGAGGGAAACATCTGAGAGAATGGGGATAAGTTTTGTGAGAGTCAAACAAATACAAGACAAAGCTATAAAAAAATTATCAAATTTAGATGTAAACTTTAATTAAAAGAGCTTTTTTGCAAAAAACAAACTATTTACTCATAACAGCGATAACACCAAAAGGTTCTTATCACAAGGGGATTTAAAATGAAAAAAACTTTACTCAAAGAGGCTACAATTCGTCGTTTCATGAAATTGGCGTCAATTGGCATGCCAATGACTGAACATTTCGTCGACACTATTGAAGAGGAAGCTCCTAAAGATGGGCTCGAGAAAGAAAAGGAAGAAGATCTAGAGGAAGCTTATGGATCTTTATCAGACGATAATGACGCAGGTTCTGTTGTTGACGAGGAACTTGGTGAGTTGGGCGACGAAGAAGATCTCGGCGGTGAAGAAGAAATGATGGGCGACGAAGAAGATCTCGGCGCTGAAGAGGACCTTGGCGCGCCCGAGGCACTGCTACCCCCTGAAAAAGTGAAAGAATTAGTCGATGGAATCGCTCAAGTAGTTTCAGATGTCACTGGAGTAGAAGTTTCTGCTGAAGGCGGCGAAGAAGAAATGATGGGCGACGAAGAAGATCTCGGCGGTGAAGAAGAAATGATGGGCGATCCCGAAGAAGAGGCCGGCCCCGAAGAAGAGTTTCCAGGTATGAAGGATATGTACGAGGAACAAGACGAAGAAGGACTTGTGGCTGAAATTACTAAAAGAATTTCGAAAAGACTTTCTCAACGTCTAAATGAAAAAAAGAAAGTAGATCTTGTAAACAATCTCGCAGATAAGATTGCAGACAAGATTTTTAATTCAAAAACAAAATAAGAGGTTTACATGCCAGAAGGCATGAACGAATTTTTATGGTTTATATTAGGAGTTTTCTCTTACAGGATTGTATCGGGATTATTTCAATATGGTCAGCTAGCTGTGTTGTTTGAAGAGCAGCTGCATCACATACTAAAATTATTAGACATTTTGTCGAAAGATCTTGACACAGTTCTCGAAATGAAGTATAGTGTTATGAAGGATACGGGCACTCATGATGAGGAAGTCAAGATTATTCAGGATACTGACGACAAATTATTGAAAATTTGGAAAGAAATGACGATTGCGCGCATAATTACTTATTGGCCGAAACTTTATAAAAAGCTTTTACAATTCAACAACTGGAGTGAAGCGATGAAACAGGTGAGAGATTTCAAAAAGAAAGTTGTTGCAAAATAAGAGGAAATGTGCTATTATGAAAAATAAAAAGGAGAGTGAAGTGAAAGCGGTGATTTGGAAGGTGTTTTCTAATGAAGAGGGAAGCCACTATCGTTTGCAGATTGAAGGGATAAATGGTAAACGTGTGAAAAATAAAGTTATGTCAGCTGTTGACGGATGGAAACATGTTGGCCATGGGTGGACAAAAGATGACAAAGAAACTCTTTTGTTATCTAGAAAGTTTGAAGAACCAAATTCCTGGCTAACTTGGGCTAGAGAATTTCCATTTGAGATACAAGAATTGAATAAAAGCGGAAAGATAAAGAAGATCAAAAAAAACAGGAGGATCGATTGAGCAAGTTCAATGAGGATAAACAAGAAGAAAAAGAGAAGGATCCAACACCAGATCTGTCACAACTTTTAATGTTGGGGGATGTAGATCCTGAACCAGCAAAACTTAGATTGATTGGGCTATATGGAGAAGTAACAGAAGATAATGCAGCAGAGACAACTTATTCATTGATGGCTTTAAAGGAATTGGGGAAGAAGGAGACACCTTCGGATCCGGATGACCCTGATTCGGATATCGTAATTACATACGAACCATTGGATTTTATTGTGTCCACGTGGGGAGGCTCCGCCGCTGATATGTTTTCGATATATGACATAATGCGTATGGTTCGCGAGGACTGTGAGATCAGCACTCTGGGACTAGGAAAAGTCATGTCTGCGGGTGTTTTATTACTGGCAGCAGGAACAAAAGGGAAGAGGCGAATAGGTAAAAATTGCAGAGTTATGCTTCATGGCGTAAGCGCCGGCCAGCATGGAAACATTTCAGACCTAGAAAATGAGATGGCAGAAGCTAAATGGACTCAAGAAAGATTGGTTATTTGCTTATCGCAGGAATCAAACATGACAAAAAAGCATATTAAAAAGCTTTTAGCAAAAAGGATGAATGTTTATTTAACCGCAGAAGAAGCTATAGAATTAGGAATAGCGGACGAAATCGTTTGATAGGAACTATTTATAGGCATGGGAATAAGAGATAAAATTAATAAACATTTTAGTGTGAACAACCTTGGCTTTGAAAATTTATTAGAGATGGTCGAACAGGTGTTCGACGAGCAAACGTTTGTAAAGCAATCAAAGAAATTATTAGAAGGAGCCAAGGCTAGACAAAGAAGTATACGACTTCCTACGATCATAGCTACGGAAACATCTGTTGGCCAGACACCTGGCTCTGAAGAGCGTGAACAGTTTGAGATGTGGATGGGTCAAATGGCCCGGGCCGCCCAGACTCCTGGGGGCAAAATTTCGAGAATTGCTGAATTTTTAGATCCTAAAGTGGTTGAGAAAAATATTGAGGGAGCATCAATCCCTCAAGCTCTATCTTATTTAATGTTTTTGAATTCTTTTGTTTACATGCTTAAAGAATTTAATGCTTCTGTTGCTGGTTTTATGTGGGAGCCATTTTTGGCGACTGTATTTGGAGGTAAATCTAGACAGGTACCAACTAGCGAGGGCGATATCGCAGATATTCGTATTGAGTTTGGTGGTAAAATGTCGCCAATTAGTTTGAAAATCCTAAACGAAGTTGGTGACGTTAAGGGAAGCTTTACAGATCTTGTTGGACACTACGCCGCCGGCGGCGAAGAGATGAGATATGTTGTTGTCGTAAAGAAACAATCTGGGAAAGGAGCGATCTCTGAAGTAACTTTTTATGAATTCAATATTACGGCTGACAACTTCTTTGAATGGATCGGCAACGTTGCTTATATCGAAAAACTTAAACTTGTTAACCAAAAGTTCTCCCTTGCGCAAGCCGGTAAAAAAAGCTGGCTTAAAATGGGTTCTGCGGACAAATGGGGCGAAGAAGGGAACTACGTATGGGTTCGACATGCTGTAGGAGGCAAAAGAACTAAGGGCGGGCAAATGATGGGGGCAAGACCCAAATGGCTTAGACTCGCTCTTATTGAGAAAGCTGGCATAATAATAAGCACTGACACAGCAGAACAAATTAATCTTCAAGGAGTTCCGGCAGATGGGACCTTACAACTCGATACAGACTTGTCTTTTGATCGAGCGGAATTCGAAGCCGGCGGAGGGAGCAAGTCCCCATCCCCCGGCGCAAGGATTACTTCTACATACGAGCCTTTACCTGGACAGGAGACTGCTGATACAAAAACTTTATGGGGATCTGCTGAAGAGCTTCAGAATTGGTCAGCTATGGCAGCTCAATCCACCGATAAAGCAGCTTTTTTTCAAGAAGTACTTAAAAGTGCCCCCGGGGCAAAAGGAAAACAGTTCCACATCAATGCTAAACACTATGCTAGAAAGAGTCAGATTTTGGGTAAGATCAGGATCACTGTTCCGTCTGTTAACAAAGTGTTTGAATCGGCTGCGAAAAGAATTGGCGAGGATATGACTACCATGTTTAATTCCATGGCCGAACTATCAGACAATGTTGGAAGATTTTTTCTGAGTGATTGTGGTGGTCAAGAATCATCAGCTGCATGCACAGAAAAAGACATCGCAAGAAGAGGTGTCGCAGGCAAAACCGCTATTCAAAATTCAAAAGATTTGGAGCAAGCGGTTGTGAAATCGGTAAAAGAAATGTCTGGACTAGAGAATTCACCAGACACGGCAAGAGGCTCTTCATGGATTTCTCAAAGAATGAAACATAAAGAAGAGTAAAAAACACTTGACATTTAGTGTATAATGCCTTATAATGTATATAACAATTGAGGTTGAACATGGCGAAAAAATATGACTCAGGCTCTTCTTTACAAGAGAAGATTCTGAAAGGTATCGATACTTTGGCTGATAATGTGGCATCGACATTAGGTCCGAGAGGGCGAAATGTGATTCTGCATCAGAAGGGGGCCAACCCTATTATTACGAAAGACGGTGTGACAATTTCAAAATTTGTTGATCTTGAAGATCCATTTGAAAATGCAGGAGCACAAATTATAAAACAGGTTGCTGCTAGGACAGCGGAAGACTGCGGAGACGGTACTACAACTTCTACTGTATTAGCTCGAGCAGTGCTACGAGAGTCGCAGAAATACGTCGTAGCTGGCTCTTCGCCTGTAGAAATAAAGCGTGGCATGGACAAGGCTGTTAAGGTCATTGTAGAGAATCTACGAGAGCTTTCAAAGCCTATATCAAGTGTCGAAGATATTGAACATATTGCTACAATTTCAGCTAATGGCGATAAGACAATTGGGAAGCTCATTGCAACTGCAGTTGATTCAGCTGGAAAAAATGGCTCAATTACTGTCGAAGAGTCAAGGTCTGTTGACACTAGTTTAGATTTGGTAGAAGGTTTTAGATTTGATTCTGGGTATATATCTCCGCAATTCATTACGGATGAACGCAGAGGGTCGGTAAGATATGAAGATCCATTAATCCTTGTTACAGATTATGATATTGATTCTGTTGATCAAATTTTGCCTACCTTAGAAGTCGTCGCACGAGAAAATAGGCCCCTTCTGATCGTTTGTGAGAACATTGAAGGACAGGCTCTAGCCGCTTTAATCATGAATGCTGTCCGCGGCACTATGCGAGTCGCAGCTGTTAAGGCTCCAAATTACGGAGAAGAGAGAAGAAATGTTCTGAAGGATCTAGCGTTATCTGTTGGTGCCTCATTCCTCTCGCGCGAATCTAGTGTACAGCTAAGGGAGGCTAAACTAGTTAATCTGGGAACAGCCAAAACTATTGATATATTAAAAAATGCCAGCACCATTGTAGGAGGAGCTGGAGATCAGTCCGAAATAGAGAAAGAAATTGAAATCCTTAAAATTGAGCTGGAACAAACCGATTCCCTTTATGAATGTGAAAAGATTCAAGAAAGGATAACGAGACTAGCCAGTGGTGTTGCGATAATCCGTGTGGGAGGGGCAACTGAAATTGAAATGATCGAAAAGAAACATAGGGTCGAAGATGCTTTGGAAGCAGTCAAATCTGCACAAGAAGAGGGTATTGTTCCCGGCGGAGGTGTTGCTTTGGTAAGATCTGTTCATAACCTCAAGGTACAACTTGATAATGAAGACCAAGAAATTGGTGCAAAAATTGTATGTGAAGCGGTAAGCGCTCCTATAAGACAAATGGCCCTGAATTCAGGGACGTCTGCTGATTTAATTTTAGCAAAGGTTTTATCTCTTCAAGATAATCATGGCTGGAATTTTTCTAACAGTGAAGTGGTCGATATGTACGATAGTGGGATTGTAGATCCTACCAAAGTTACTAGAACCGCATTGCAAAATGCAGTTTCCGCTGCTTCTACTTTAATTACAACAAATTATGCAATTATCCAGAACGATTAGTGAACAATCAAACTATTTAATTTCAAGGGAGAAAGATGCAAATGGATTCTCAAGCTGAAGCAGCTCTCATGGAATTAAACGGGAAATTCGAAAGAATGATGGACAATATTGAAATAGTAAAGGACAAGCAAGAAGAAATGGCGGCAGATATTGCCAAAATTAAAGAAGCTGTTTATAATCCAGATTCAGGTATATATGCAAGAATCAGAGATCTTGAAAGTTTTAAAAGGCAAGTGTCAAAATCTTTGTGGATTATTATGACAGCCTTGATTGGCTTAGGGATGCATCAAGTTTTAAGTTCAATAGGTTAAGAAGATGACTATTAGAAAGTACTATAGCAAGTACAAAAAAATAAGTAAGCCTAAAATTAAAGATGATTCTGTTCTAGAACGTATTGAGAACATACTAAAAATTCCATTTGTTTTTGGCAGTACAAAGCAGTTTTTACAATCTATCCATGAACAATACAACAGAAATGGTAACATGACAAAGGCTCAACTTAATGCGATTGTTAAGATCGAAGACAAATACTCAGAAGAAACTATGGCGCAATATGAGGAATGGGTTTCAAATTACGATAATAAAAAACAAGAGATAGCTAAGATCTGCGCATGCTATTACAAACATAACCCTCCTTATTTTAAGGATCTTTCTGAAAAAATATTAAATGAGGCGGATTTCATACCAACCGAAAAGCAATATAAATCTATGTGCGAGAACAAATTTACGCAAAAAGTTATCAGAGAGACACAATCAGTACCAAAATTTATAGTTGGTCAACTTGTGCAGGGTAGAAAAAATGCTCCTATAAAAATTAGAGACTTGTATTTTTCTGTTATAGAGGTTGGCTCAAAGCCAGTTTTGAGCGCCGCAAAGGGCGCGAAGATATATACCCTTTTACCCCTGGGAAAAACGCAGGTTGCAGAATGCGAGGAAAGATTTATAAAAAAAATGAATAAAAAGGCGTAACAATGAAAGCAAAAATATGCTATACTGTAAAAGAAGAGGAAATATTACCTGAGGCTTCTAAATTTTTAATGTCCCTACATGTGTCAATCGACAGTTTGAAAGAAGATTCGTATTCTAATATTGCACAAATAAACGAAGCGATGTTGACCGAAGAAAGAAAGGAAGATTTTGTTGCTTCCATCGCAATGAAAATTGATATAATGAGAAGAAATTTGATTAAAATTGATGAAAAAATGGAAGATTCCTATGATATACTGTTAGGATATATTAATTTTCTAAAAAAGTTGCGAGAAGATAAACAAGAGGGGGAGAAGGATGAACAAAAACATGAAGAGGGGTGACCTAGTTTTTATCCCTTCCAGTGTCAGGTTGGTTCAATTTAACGGAAAAGATACAGTCGAGGGCCTACCTTTGTTTGCTGAAAAATATAAAATTACTAGCAAACCTAAAAATGTGATTTTAATGGGCTCTAAAGCCAAACACTATGAAGTGTTATATGATGGCGAGTATTGGCTCGCTGACACAGGTGATGTTTATGAAGGGGTGAGAGGTCATGGTAATTGAATTAATTGAAGTATATAAACGTGATAAAATGACAGAGGGAAAATCAGAACAATCAAAATATGCGTTAAGAGAAGTCTTTGTCAATCCAGAACATGTTGTTTTTTTGAGAGAAGATACAGTTTATAAAAAAATGCTGGAAGAAGGGCATATTAAAGATATGGACAATAGACAATCTTTCACTAAAATTTGTATGAGTCGCGGACAAATGGAAATCGACTTAGTTGTTGTCGGTCCGCCCAATATAGTTCAGGAAAAACTTGGATTAAATAAGCAACAATTATTAAAGGGGTAAAAAATGACAGAAGAAAACGTTGAGCAAGAATTGGAAGACCATGTAGAACATGAACAAAAAGGTGAAAAACACTACGTTTTGATCACGAAGGACTCTTGTCCTTATTGCAGCAAGGCCATAGATCTATTGAAAGAAAAAAGTTTAAGTTTTGTATATACAGATATGGAAAATGCCCCAAAGGCGTTAGACTCCACTAAAGAACAATTGTCTTGGCAAACAGTTCCAATGATTTGGAAGCAAGATATCGATTGGGACGATGGCGTTGGAAGAGTCCTGGATAACATGTTTATCGGAGGGTTAGAACAACTTGAGGGACATTTCGAGTCAGAACTAGAAGATGTTTGAGTGCGCACTTAGAGAGTTCCACGAGTATGATACCATAGTTGCGTCATCAGTTAAAAGGAAGAAAAAAGGTTTTTATTCAGACTGTGTTCTTCCTATAAGAGGATTAGGAAGAGAAAAGTGGGCTGTTATAGTTCACATAAACATAAATTATGAAAAACATCTTTCCGAAGGCTTTTCCAAAGAACAAATAATTCAGGAATGCATTGATTTTCTTAACCAGTCCCCGCCGCGAAAAAAATACGCCAAGAAAAAGACAAAACCTCTATATGGATATTTAACTCCATACAGGGCAAAATTCAAAGAGGACGAACAAGGTCAATTTATAGAAGCTGAAATCACAACCGATGAAAGGAAGAATAAAAACTTCTGGAGAGAGGGTTCCAAGTATAGAAAATATAGAATGCCGTCAAAAATGAGAAGCAAATGACAAAGCGGTCTTATTATTCGCTACCTGTACAGGGTTGTATTGAAAGAATTAATGATTGCTTAAAACGCAGAAAAGTGGTTAAGGCTTTTATACAGACCAGCAACGACGACGAGGACGCATGGAATTCTGAATTGATGATGTTATTGTGTGAGTATTACTCTATAAATTGTCGTTATGCTGAACTAATGAGTGAAATAATATTATCCCCAGCCGCCGCGGCAGGGACAACAGGTGAAGAGTTGGTGACTGTTGACGTCACAAAGTACAGTATTCTATCTTCTTATTCAAAATTAATGATTGTGGACGAGGCAGAATTAAAATACGGGCACGGTATTAATTTGTTTATTCATTAGGGGTGCTGACATTTCTTTACTGTGGTTATAGTATATCTAGAACAAAACAAAAGGAAAAACCAGCATCGATTAACTCATTCCAGTGACGCATTCATGTTATCACCACCAGTGCCTTTTTTTATTCTATTAACAATAAAAAGAACTATTTATATGTGGTACGATCCATTAAAAGGCAAAAATGAATGAATAATATATTTGAAAGCTGGAAAAACTTCTTAACAGAGCAGCTCTTAATTGAGCGCCGCTTAGATAAGGCTATTGAAACTGCTGCCAACTTCAAAAAGAGGCTGCCGAGAAATGTTCTTAAATCAATTCCAGAAGAGCACGTCGGTGAGTTAAAAAAACAGCTAGCATTATCTATCAAATATATGTCAAGCAGAGATCCTTCCGAAACGAATAAATATCTCATGTGGTCTGCGAGATATTTGGTCAGTCAGCTTGGAGAATATTTGCA
>TARA_R110002110_G_scaffold79913_7_pt1 | contig 14597 bp, 2 predicted proteins | sample TARA_R110002110 | Tara Oceans TARA_R110002110 (sample SAMEA4397330) | marine metagenome | biome: Polar Biome; feature: [SRF] surface water layer (ENVO:00010504); material: water (ENVO:00002006), including particulate matter (ENVO:01000060) such as... | depth 5 m
CTCCTGAGTTAGAGTCTTCAGAAAACATAAAAGAACAAAGAGAAAGAATAGATCGATTTATTCCTCTTGTAGATTTCAGCGATCCAAACAACTTTGTTCATTATGGTTCGGCTGAGGCTTACTATAAGGATGCGATTTCTCGCATATACAATCAATATCCTTATGATGGTACCGCTCGCGAGAAGCAAGAATTCTTTAATAAGTCAGCATATCTTGACCTATATTTGTTTGAAAATGAATATCCCCGCACAACTGGTTATGCTATTTTGTCCGCTGATGGATGGGGGACCCTTTCGAGCCCGGGCCTTGCTCTAACTGGAGGGTATGGACTTTCAGACAGCGTGGAGTATATTAAAGTTGTGGGTGGTCCACATACCGCCTCCGGAGGCATGTCTGGCTCTCTGGCGCTGACATTCGACGACTCCAATATTTATAACTCCGATATTTATGGCTTTGAAGGCGTTGATTCCATGGGCAGAGTGGGTACGCGAGAATCAAACCTTAGATTTGATTTGTCGAAAGGAGTTTCAACAGAATTCTGGCTCAAGAAGGGAAGCTGGATAACCTCTTTGACAGAAAAGGAGACTGTCTTTGATCTTTGGAATGCACAGCCGTCATCTTCCGCCGGCTATGGTCGTCTACTGGTATATGTAACCGGCGCCGGCCCTGCTACTACCGGACAAAATCCTTTTAGGGTTCATCTTGCTTCTGGGTCAAATGTATGGGATATGTCTTTTGGCGGATCAACCACCACCACTGCCTCTCTAAAAGATACTTGGAACCATGTTGCTTTCACATTCCTGTCCAGTTCGGCCGATAATCAGTTGCAGACAAATTTTTACTTAAACGGAACCCTACAAGATTCTCAGACGACCACCACGGTTCCCTTTGGCCAAGTGACCGGCTCTCTTATCGCATATATCGGCGCCCTGCAAACAACACCATCCGGAAATGCTTATGATGGCCTTTCTATGGCCGGATATGGTAAGTTTTCTGGCTCTCTTGACGAGTTACGCTATTGGAAAAGCAAAAGAACAGAAAGAGATATTCAGAGAAACTGGTGGACTCAAGTTCGCGGCGGAACAAATAAGGACATTGCGAACGCCGAATTGGGCGTTTATTATAAATTTAACGAAGGAATTACCGGCACAAGCTCTGTTGATAGATCTGTTTTAGATTACTCTGGCCGCATCTCAAATGGAGACTGGGTTGGGTACCCAAGCAGCAATGCTAGAAACACTGGATCGGCCATCGTCTCAGCCTCAGCAGCCCCATCAGAATTTGAAGATCCGATTATATACTCGCATCATGACGAGGTTCAATCTCTTTATAATACGCTTGCTGCAACCGGCAGTGTATATGATGATCAGAACAATGCGAGCATAAAAGATTCTATTCCTTCGTGGATCCAAGAAGATGAGGAACTCAACGGCTCCGGACACTTAGATAAAATTACGCAGATTATGGGATCATATTTTGATACTCTGCATTTACAGGTGGAGAGCCTTTCAGAATTCGCAGAAGCTTCATATCCAACAGCCAGTCATATGAAAACGGTACCGTTTTCAGATCACTTGTTGAGTTCGCAAGGGCTTTATGCGCCAGAAATATTCGTCGAAGCTAGCATCCTTGAGCATTTCGCGAATCGAAAAGATGATAAAGAATACTCTATTGATATAAATGATGTAAAGAATCAAATTTATCAGAACATATACAACAACCTTATCTTTATTTATAAATCAAAAGGAACTGAAAAAGCGTTCCGCAACCTCATTCACTGCTATGGGCTTGGGGATGAAGTTATCAAATTTAATGCTTACGGCAACAATACGACATTTAAGCTCGATGATACATATTATAATAGCACAATAAGAAAAAATTATATCGATTTTAACAGCCTTGATCGTTTCGGCGGAACGGTATATCAGAATTCTTCTAGTAATACTGAGACTACTGATGTGACCTATGTTTCCGGAACAAACGCCAACTTTGCAAACACGGCAGAGGTGGAGGTCATCTTCCCAAGAAAGCTCGGATTTTCAGACACTGGCCATTTCTATACTCCGTTTTTGTCCGCATCAATCTTCGGCTACCACACGGCTTCAGCGGATCCATCCAAGTTCAATTGGCCGGCCAACACTATACTCGATCAAAACTTTGAAATTTACGCTGTCCGGACACATGAAGAATCAAAAGATGTATATTTCCAGATAACCTCAAGCGCGCTTCCGGGATTTAGCCTGACTAGTAGTGTATACAGCAATGTATATGATAATCAAAAGTGGAACTTCGCAGTTAGGTTCAAAGATGCAAAGTGGCCCTATTCTACGGGCATCACTGGATCTGGTACCCCCAATGATGTTAAAATGGAGTTTATCGGATACAATACTGAATATGGCGTAGTCAAAAATCAATTTTCCTTAACTGCATCGGGCCTCAATGATAAATTTTTGACTGGACATAGGAGATACTATGCTGGAGCCTCACGAACCAACTTCACCGGCGCCATCGCAACAAATACAGATGTAAAAATATCATCAGTGCGCCATTGGGCCACATATCTTAACGATGCCGTAATTAAGGCACACTCTCTGGATCCAGAAAACTTTGGTGTTCTTCATCCTGCCCGTAATACCATATTTGCCGCAGACTCCACAGATTATAAGGTCGACAACAATGAACTCTTAGAGAGTGAAACGCTGGCCTTGCACTGGGACTTCTCACAAATAACCGGTTCTGATGCGCTTGGTCAGTTTGAGGTTGACGATGCTTGTTCAGGATCCGTATCTCTTCGATCTCGTTATCCAAGTGACGGAAACTTATCGCATATCATAGCCAATATGTACGCGGGACGCGGATATTTTCCTTCTACAATAAGCTCCTCTAAGGTCGTTGATAAGAATTATGTCGCATCTTCAAAACAAAGGCTGCCGGAAGTAGTTAATAGTGATGATGCAGTTAATGTGTTGTCGCAGGACGACGATCTTTTTCCCAGCGATCCCGCAGTTTCACAGACATTCTTTGCTTTTGAAAAGAGTATGTACGGAATAATCTCTCAGGAGATGTTAAACATATTCGGAACGATTGTTGAGTTTAATAATCTTATTGGCGAAGTAACAAGCAAATATCGCAGCGGCTACAAAGACTTAGACAGGCTGCGCGCACTATTCTTTGAGAAAATCGAGAACAATCCGGATCTCGACAAGTTTATCGATTACTATAAATGGATCGATAATTCTTTGTCTGTAATGATTCAGCAGCTAGTTCCAGCTTCAGCAAATGTTGCAGACGAGATCAGAACTGTTGTTGAGAGCCACATTTTCGAAAGAAGTAGCTACCGGCACCAATATCCGATGGTCAACGATCTAAATACCGCGGCCACGGCGGTTGAGGGGGTTGAGGGGGGCGTGAAAGGAATAGGGGAGCTTGCCTATGACTGGAAACATGGCCACGCCCCCGTAAGTGATTCTCAGAGCACAAATGCTCTTTGGTGGAGAGAAAGAGCAAGTAGGGACAATGCACGCTTCGGAACATCCACATCGGTAAACAGCGCCAGAGGATCCATTAACGATATTATACTGAGTTTTAATTCTTCTTCTTATAGTAAAGAGCACTTTGGCGGGCAGGGAACAGACAGATATCAGGGATCCTCTTATTCTTTGAGGCAGCTATCTTCCCCGTTTAAGCTTACTGCGGATATTAAATCATCTCCTGATCGACTTATCCATGGCGGCTATAACTTTCCAAGATCACAAAAACCTGATCTTGTGGCCAATATCATCCGACCGGGCTCCCCTACGAGCTTGAAGGTTTCGAAAGGTAGCTTTAAGGATATTGCCGCGGCTGAAACTGGGAAGCCTACTGTCGAAACAAAAAGAAGGTTTGAACAAACAACAACAGACAACTCTTCTATAAGCGGAGAATTTGAAGGAGATGGAAAAGCCGAGGTGTTCTCTCCAGTGGTACTGTACAGTTCATCTGCGACCACCGGATACATATCCAACACTAGCAATGTAGAGTTCGCAGGCTATCATACAGATGTCTATGGTCCATCATACGAAACTCCGATGCAGGGCCCCTTTACTGGTGAGCATGTTGGAGGAAAGCAACATAGGCATATTTCTCCGACCATAAACCCTGCACTAACTTCTTCCGACAACCGACCAGAAGCATGGGAGGTACATAACGGAAATACCTTTACAACCAGAAGTTCCATGCATCATCCGCCGGCGTATGCTAGTTATCATCGTGATGTCCTAGCCAAGCGACCGGTTAATATCAAGAATGTACAGTATTCAACGGCCTCTGCTATTCTAGGAAACTATTCAAATACTTATGAAATTGTGCAGACTTCTGACCGGTCTATTAATAAAAGTGATTTCGTAAGAAATGAAGGGTACAGTAGCGCTAGCGCCGGAACAGAGGTGTTTTCCGATCTGGTGGGCTACACAAAGCCCACGAGAAGAAAGACGCCACATGTTATTGTTGAAAGATTTTCTGCTCCTGGAGATCCAGCTACCATGGGTGACGCAGCCGGCGGCTCTGGTTTGGATTTCTCGTCTGCACAATATTCGCCATACAATAATCTAAATTATAGAAACCTCGTAATCAGACAACCATTACAGTCTCAATTGGTCGAGAGATCTGAACAATTTGGAATTCGTTCCGGATCTTTCATTTCAGAGGCTGAGTATTATACTTTGAATACCACCGCGAGCTATCACAAAGTTAACGCAAACAGGCTTCAGCGAATAGTCCATACAAATGACCAATTCGGAGGCAAGGCCGCGGCATGCGGAACTGGCTCTATGTATGATAACTATTATGTCCAACACATGATTCCAAGATCTGATAGGCAATATACTTGGATAAATGCGTCCATCTTGAGTGCCGATCCAGAATCTCTTGGCTATTTCCCAAAAGATGGCCTTACATCCTCTTCCGCGGGACTGGTCGCCGCTGTGAGCTTTTGTAGCTCCAGCGACTTTGGTGCGGAAGATTACTTAGGTTCCGCGGTGGGAACTATACCGACACCATACGCGAGAGCTACTAATCCTGCCGAATTTACGCCTGTTGATTTTGTTGGGCTTAATACAATCATAGTAGAGCCAATATCTGGTTCAGACTTTACCCTAGGTTATGCTTTACCGGCGTCTTCTAATAATTATTATAACTGGGCCGATATGGGATCCTTCGCGATGAACACATCAAACCCCGAATCGTTCTTGCAAAGAATTGGCTACAGCGCTACAATCAAGGATTCTTTCAGCGATTCTGCATATGCGCTAAATTCTATCCTCTCTCATCGTAACGGACCATACGGGCACCCAACTTGGAAGCAAATTAGGGTTGGCGAAGGCGCTCTAGGAAGATTTTATCGTAGAAACAATATCTACACCCATACTCCACTTGGGGGTGTCGAAAAAACGGTAAGCACTCCACATGGCCTCATGACTGTTAGGGACAAATATGCATCATCACTATTTATTTCTCAGTCCGTTGTTACTTCTAGGTGCAAGCCAATTACACAACAGTTGTTGGTTAAGTCTGGAGTGAGGCGCACCGTAGAAGTCAGCGATGACTATATCAAGGCCGTCGTGGTCAGGTCAACATATGCAAACGGCATAACATACTTTGATGATAATAATTTCAACCAAAAGACTGGAATTAAGGCAAGGAGAGGGTTCTCTTCTTATGATGAGATAAAGAAAATGTACCTCTATGGCGCCCTAGAATCCACAACCAGTCCAGTAGTTGGAGTAAGAAGGGTACATTATTCAGAGGTGGTATATCCGTCAATCGCCAATTCATATACAAACAAGGTCCGCGGCAGAACAGGCTATCAGAATAACTTCTGGAGAGACAGCAGAACAGACAGGACAACTCTTGCAGCAACCAAGAAGGATAGAAATTCCATGGGTTATGTCCTTGCACAGAGCGCTTGGGCCCTTGATGCCGATGAAACTTTTGCAGAACAGACACATACGACATATCCGGTCACTGGTGGGCTAGTTGGTCATGCTGCAACGGGCTATAAGCCTGGAGAATTGCAAAATCGAAATGTGCAGTTTCACTCAGGCAGTCGACTAGGTGGCGGCCGCGCCTTCTTGAGGGGAGGCCCTCTGTACTCTAGATACCACATAATGCCAACAACAGCCTCAGTTATACCAAGGTGGGGAATGGTTGGAGTTCAAAACCACTTGAGAGCTCCTGGTATTTCAGACTACAACTTCGGCCTGCACCAAGGATCAATGTTCCGAGGACAGGCGAAATGGGAAGCAGGTACCAAAGCAGGAAGATCTTATGGTACCGGCAGCGTGTTCACCGCCTCGGCCCGGGCCCCATTCACTGATACTTATGATGAATGGTTTTCCGAGATAAGATCAAAAGGACAGGCGATGTCCATTATTCCAGAGTTTCGCATAAGCGAGCATATGAGTTTCTATAAGAACTATGATTATGATTTCACAGTGACTAATCCGATAGCTTTACAAATACCAGGCGCGCCAACCGGATCTAATATACCGCAAAACGAGTCAGAAGATAAATTCTATAAAGTGTTTACAAATTCAGACTTCCTTAAGCATTTTGATATCATAAAAGACGACCACAAGGACTTTGTTGAGCCATGGTCTATAACGATAAAATGCAAGGCAATTAAGAAATTCATAGCATATGATGGGTTCTATCCAGCAGAGAGAACTTTGCAGATGGCGACACAATTCTCGAAATCGTATACTTCCCACCTTAAATATACTGGCGCAGACCGTGCGGCGCATGCAGCCTTAAGGTCGTTTGTTAAGCCTCTCTTCGCACCGGGAATCCTTTATAATACCATCAAATCAGGCATCGCCGTTGATTACCCGATTATGACCGGTTCATTCAGCAAAAGGCCCATCTTCGACCTGAACAGCGCCTATACTAATCCCGCCACCGCAACCGGCGAATATCAGCAACAACTTTATTCTGCTTCATTTGCTATAGCTAGTAACTCTACTCCACTCAGCGCTGGATCAGCCTACGCTCACGGCGCCGGCTGGGATAAGAGAATACCATTCGAAGCGCTTCTGGAGCCGGAGCGCTATATGTCGTATGTTAATATCGCCGATGACGAGCCTAGCCCCTACTGTTTTGCGAATGTTACATCATCCTGGTCCGGCCGCGGCAACCATTTATATAAATATATGATGCACAATTTCTTGGCGGAGACAATAAATTTCTTTATGAAAGGTGGATCCACAACATCGCTTAAATCAAAGCCAGAGTCAGAATGGTTGTCTGTGACGCCCGGTAGGCCATATGGTATGAGAATCAAGATTCGCCGAAGTATGAACTCTGTTAAGCCACCGACCGGTCCGTGGGGAGAGTTTCCGCTTCCACAAAATGCAGCCCTCTTTAGCACGACGGAGCCTCATGTTGTTGAATCGGACGACTATGTAACGGTCTTCCCAGCCGGCTTCGGCGCCGGAAACAACAACGCAACGCCGAAAGAGAGCTTTACAATGTACAGCCGTCCGTCAGCATTCGGCCCGCCCCTTGCCGGAGTCATGCCCACAAATACCGCCGGCATGTACCGGGCCAGTGGATCTATTTTCGAATTTGGTTCTGATAACGGCATATACGGCTCCCACACTCCTCCATATTATGATGGAGAATCATGGATTGACATAGTGCACTACGCCAAGGGATTAGTTGCTGTTTCCGGAAACTCTGGCCTCTCCCCGCATACATGGGCCATGGTCTCCGGAAGTGATGTCGAATATCCAGCATACCAGCCAACAATGACTGAGATTTTCTCTCTGGCCGCCGACGCCGCGTTCAACTCTGGAGATGGAGGCACACCAGGAGATGGAACTTATGTTAGGTATTGGCGCTATGATCAAGAGGAACTCGCCAGAAACCTCGGCGCGGCAATACCAAACTCTTATCACAAAACAGCCATAGCCGGCGTCGGGCCGGCCGGCGGGAGCTATATTAATAATTGGGCAATGCAAGGCGATGCAAGTTTGAACATTTTCAAAGCAGCCGGCACTGTTTGGTCTATTGAATCTAAATTCGAAACCCCAATGCTTAATTTTAACCATGTTACTTCTTCAGATGGTACTTTCACGCCGCGAGATTCCCGGAATGCTAGCAGCACCATACCGAGAGGAATGTGGCATCAATTTGGGCGCCTTCCCTCGGCTGATGAAGGTGTGTACCTTGAAGTTTCTGATATTCCGGATGGTTGGCTTACAAATCATCCAAGCGCAACCTTGATTCATGATCCTGCCGGCAACCTTGGGGCCGGTAATCGAACTCCACGCCTCCCCGCCAAACTCACAGCGCCAAACATCTCAGCAACAACTTATTATAATCAGTATAACTTGCCCCAGCAGTCAACTCCGGGGAATTATACGGTTCAAAGTATGGGTTCGTTGGTCGATGTTTGTGGCTTTGGTACTGCCCCTAAAAAATTCGGCAAATTACGAACATCAAAAAAGATTTGGGAAGCTATAGTTGCAATACCGTTTATTATTAAAAAAGGAAGGAGAAAGTTTTTCACCCTGCCACCTGATGACTCTGGCGTAACGGCAGGCCCATCCATAGCAGATCAGATGCTCAAGATGCAAAAATATGTTATACCGCCAAGATTCGATTTCACTAGAAACGATACAGCCAAGAAAATCGCCATGTATATCTTTGAGTTTGAGCATAAGCTTGATAAAGATGACCTCTCGCACATTTGGCAGAACTTGCCGCCAAAACTTGGTGTAAAGGCAGAGTCGGCTCGCGCAACAGTCTCTCACGAACTGTTTACAAATGAATTAATGGGGAATTGGAAGTCAGTTGCTAATCTACAGGCTACCACCACAGAGCGCTCTGGGATTAAATCAGAGGTTAGATGGATGGTGTTTAAAGCGAAACAAAGAGCACAGACAGACTATTTTGGTACCATGGGCAACGCCCAACATTCGGCATATGCAGATATACCGGAGTATAGTTATAACTGGCCATATGACTTCTGCTCAATTGTTGAGATGGTGAGCCTTGAGCCGGAGATTGAGTTCGGAGTGGAAGAAATGAAGCTCAGAGATGCAGTGCAAGCAAAATTGAACGCTGAAGCTGAAGCTTGGTTTGGCGCGTCACTAGGGGGCGCAGCCGGATCAGCCGCCGCCGGCGCAACCTTATTTCAGCCCCCCACCATCGCCGGAATCGCCGCTGATACCTCCATGCTTGGCAGTAATATTGTCTCAGACGAAGACAAGCAAGCAAAGCGCATCGAAGAATGGTCCAAATTCATGGATTCAGCCAATTCCAGCGAAACCGGCGTATGGGATAATTATGTTAACGATGTCGCCATTGATAATGGGTCAGAAGAGTTCAATTGGGGTTCCTTCGTGGGCCTCGGCTTCGCCGCGCTCGGGGTGGCATGGGGCGTCATCTCCGCGGTTGTGACCGGTGGCGTCTCCCTCATTCTGATCGCCGGCATCGCCGCAACAATGGCCTCGGTTGGCGTCGGCCTGTCGACATATATCTATAACAGATACCCCGAGGTGATTGCCGAGAAAGTGGACGACCAAATTCAAAGACAGCTGTCAAACTGGACCCACAATGGTACCATACCCACGGCCAGAGACAGAGAGCATGGAACTTATTTCTTGAAGACCACCAGTACTGGTACCAGCTTCACAATCACCGGCGGCCCCGGAAGTAACTTTTAACCCATGACATTTTTTAATCCAAAAGAAGAAGTTTTAGACATTCAACTTACCCAATATGGTAGGCATCTCCTATCTAAGGGAAAGATGAAGCCAGTTTATTATGCATTTTTTGACGAAGGAGTCACCTATGATTTTAAGCACGCAGGAATGCACGAGGACAAAAACAGCGCTGAGGCCAGAATACAAGAAGAAACGCCATGGCTGAAGCCCCGTCATTGTTTCACGGGAAGGGACGAGTTCCTTTTTGATGGTGTTGGAGATATTGAAGATAGAAAAGAACTAGCCACTTACGAGAAGCTATTCACCCTTCCAGAACCGCTTGGGACTAGTGATTTGGGATCGACAAAGATGCCTTATTTTTCTTTAACTTGCTTAAAGGGAGATTCTTTTAACAGTTCAATCAACTATATGACTGGTACTTTGCGTACAAAAAACATCACTACTGGCTCTACAACTTACTCAAATCAGTTATTAAAGATTCCTCAAGTCGACGCTTCAATCGAATATAAGGTGGCTGTAGTTGACCCAGAAGATTCTTTTACTAGATTCAGGGTGGATCCGGCACTTTCATCACAAAAAGTTTATAATAATGGTCTCTCTGTGGTTGTCGGCGCTGACGAAATGCTATTGCTGGTCGAAGAAGGAAATGCCACATGTGATAATAGAAACTTTGATGTTGAAGTGTTTGAGATGACTGGGCTAACAGGCTCTCTGGGGGAAGAAGTGCTCATTCCTCTTTCCTTCATTAAGCCAATAGAGATGGTCGAGAACAATATCTTACTGGATCCAAAAGAGGCTAGGCAGAAAGCTGGGCGCATAAAGGGGCATACAATTGAAAAGGATCCGTCATTTGTAGAATATTACTTTAATGTAGATGTTGATGATGAAATAGGAAAAAATGTTATCTGTAGTTCCATTACTAGAATGAAGAAACAAGGGAGAAGTTTTTACTCCCCTTGCGGCATCGATTTTGATTGTCCAGATCTAAAAGATGTGCTTACTATCGATATTTATGGTAGCGATGCTGACGAAGAAGACTGCTAGTATTAATGTGCGAGTTACTATTTACAATAAGAGGAACAATTAGGTCATGGCAGCAAAAGTAGATCTTTCTAGTATTTTCGACAACGCTCTCCCGATGGCGTATGTCCGCAAGATTACTTTATCTGAGGGGGACTTTGGTTCGAACAAGAAAGATCCGAACGACAAGTCACAAAAAACCAATACTACAAAAAACCAGTATGGAAAAGCGAAGATTAGATCTGGAGTAAAAGGCTCAAAAGGATATGAGGGCTCAAGAAACATGATGGTCACCGTTGATTTGGTCCTCAAGGACGCTTATGGCTCAGACGGCCAGCCGTTCTGGTTTAATAACGATGAGCTTTTAAAATACTTGAACATTCGTGTAATATTGTGCAAAGATAAGGATACTGGTCGTAAGTTTCTTAAGACCGGCGTCCGACAGCTAGCGCTCAGTGAAGCCAAGGCCTCCAGCCAAATTGAAGAAAAAATCATTGCACTTAAAAAATCTGGCTCTATAGAACTTAAAAGCCAAAGAAGAGGCACCGCCGGCAAAAAAAAGACGATATACTCTGTTCCCTATTCTGTTAGTTTTACTGTCGATGAACTTTATCCTGATCATTTATCGATATTCGCCATGACTGTGTTGGACGCCGGCTATGTCGCAGCATCCAGAAGTGCATATGCAAAACAGATTAAGTCAGAAATACAAGGATACACAACGGCAGAAGTTGCAATCAAGGATGGATCTGTTAGAAATAATTCCTATGTTTATACAACATCAAAGAAGGAAATCTGGGCCGGCCCCATGCACTCACACGAAGGAGCATATATGTCAGGCGCCACTCATTCTTCTAGCCCTCACGAAACACTAATACAAAAAATAATACCAAACTTTATTGTCGACGACTATCGCTTGCTAAACAAAGCAAAAGAAGCAAGATTGCAGCTTCGACCAGATACCTTAGAGAAACAACAGAACAAGAGAAGGGGGAAGAGGCACAAGACTCCGGAAGCAAATAAAATTCGTAAAAAAGAAAAGTATATGTCTGAGCTTTATCTTTCTCGTTCTCCGTCGAATGCTTCAAACTTTATGTTTCATATGGATTTTGAGAAGATTGTTCGCTTTGAGACGCAATTTGGGAAACTGTTGGAGACTGCCGATGAACAGGCCAAGTTAAATATCTTGTCCAAAAGCAAAATCAAAAACTTAAGAATATTCAGGCACAGAATTAAACAGGCGCAGGATGAAACAACCGCAAAAGATGTGGACTGGGAAACTAGGACCGAATTGATTGCACTCTCCGCCGAAGAACACGCCGGCTCCTTGCCGTTGACTTCTAGGCGTTCCCATCCGGATAGCGAGGATCTAAACACGGAATCGAAATTAATTGGAGCAATCAGAGAACTCAAGATAGCCGGCACCAAAAATGTGCGCACATTTTCTGTTAGCGATTATGACATGTCTTTGAGGACAGACGGCGCCTTTCAATATAGCATTAGGTTCCAATTGGAAGACGGAACTGTCGAATTCGCCAAGGAGATGTTGGAAAGGCTTGTTGCCGCCAGAGACGCACTGGAGAATTATCGCGATGAATCTGCTTTTCCGATTAATTATGATGTCAATGTTGATGGCTTCAAGCAGACATATCAGAGACAGCTAGAAAAGAAATATCCTTTGCCTCGGCAGTCTGTCCTCACCACGGGCGCCACAGACCGGTCCAGACTTCTAAGTCAGAGCATAGTTTCTGCTCCATGGGTAAAGCCAGTCGCAACTTATGTTGATTGCTTGTTTAATCTTACCACCATGTCGGACAAGCATGCGGAGCAATTGTCAACAATGCTCTATAGGTTATGTAATTCAACCACCGGCACCATAGCAGGAATTGAAACAACTATTGATCAAATTCAGTCTCTTGAATACAAGATTAAGAGAATCTTGGGACAAAAGAGTCTCTTGGCCGGCGAGCTTGATTTTACTGAAAAGAGCAAGATCGATCAGAAGAGAAGCGATAAGCCAATGATATATATTAGACATCGATTCCGAAAAATCTTTGATAGTGACATTCTTAAAGAGACTGGATATGACTTTCTGGGGGGAGGTAGATCTAGATTTGTTGGTGTGCGACATATGTCCATAGAGGAGTATAGGAAAAGAATAAGACAGGAAAATGATAAATATTTGAATAAAATGCCTACAACTACAAAAGTTAAAGGATCTTCTATTGAGTGGGCCACTGTTAGAAGTTCTTATCTGACTCCTGCTTATATCAATCTAGGTCCAGCGCGCTCTTTTCCTTTGCTCCCTGATCAGCTTATGCTTTGGTTTTATAAATATTATGAGCAGATCGTGTCCACCATTTTAGCGCTCAAGCCAGGTATCGCGGCCAAAGGGAAAGATAAGTTGGTTGCAATGAAAAATATGCACACAAACCTTGACCCAGAAGATCCAGGATCGATGCTTATAGAAGAAAATAAGGTTAATACTATAAATTCAAAAGTATTGATGTCGTTCTCCACATCAATATCGACACCAGAGGATTATGAATTTAGTTTATCAATAAACTCTGAGGAAGAAGAAGACGACGATCAAGAAGGCGATTCAGGCTTTGCAGATGCGGAGGATGTTATTGGGATTAACTCTAAAATGATATCTGACGACATCGAAGGCGCCGATGTGATTGTGGAGCAATTTAAGAAAGAAAATATAGAAGAAATGGGAGATTTTACTGAGTTTACTTCTGCGCTTGTGGGTAGTTTCCTACAGTCTGGTAATGAATTGTTTGGTAGATCTAAAATGTCCTCAAATGACACTCTTGGAATTAGGGCGTTTGACTTGTCTAATCCAAATAATGTTTTAGAGAGGCATCTTTTGTCCAAGCGCAAGATGGCCAGAAAAATTAGTAAATCAGGTAAACGGTCAAGGAAGAAGCCGGAAGAACTAGCTACGGTGGCCAGCTTGTTGAGCAAGATGCCAAATCAACATAAAGTACTTTTTTTCTCTGGACGCAAATTTATTAAGAGGCCGATGAATTCGTTCTTTTCTGCTGATCCTATGAAAGATCCGCGCCTAGAGGCAATGCTGTATTATAACTTTAAGATGCTAAACAAAATAGAGGTTTTTATGGGGTTTGAAAAGAGCAAACAAACGGGGGAATATATTCTAGGAAAGCCAAAATTCAAGGCGATGACTCAAAAGATATTATCAGAGTCCAAGAGTAATAATCGCGTATTGATGTGCCGACAGCAACCATACGATAATGATTTAATCAGATTTGCACACAATAAAAAATTAGAGCTTCCAGTGTTTGATGAAACTTTTGTGATATCACCGGGCGCATCTGAGGCTGCGGCAGAAGATGAAGAACTTGATACCTTCACTGGGGCCACCAGAAGAACATACATTGATCTTATGGCCGCACAAGAAAATTTTAGCAACACAGGATATAAAGCTTTGCGACTAATATTGACCGCAGCAGTCATTGAGGCAGCCATAGAGCCGGAATATACATGTACCACAGAGATGGCCACTCAACCGACGGCTGAGACTAAATTTGGGACAAGTTTTGGGTCGACCGCACCGCAGAAAAACAGCGCGATGGTTGGAAAAACTGCCTTGGAACTTCTTGATCCAACCCTTGAAGAGACCGCAATGACACCTATCGTTATGGGAGATCCTTACTAATGTCTTCAAAAAAAGTAACAATATTAAATCAGGGTCTTCTAAAGAACGAAACAGATTCTTCGAACAAGGACAAGTTCAAGGAGAATTTCGGCTCCTGGTATTCTAAGGAAACTGGTTTTCAATTTATCGAGAAGAGTAGTAAAACTATAACCTTGACATTCGAGGATCCAATATCTCTTCCTGAGACA
>TARA_R110002110_G_scaffold5929_2_pt1 | contig 14592 bp, 22 predicted proteins | sample TARA_R110002110 | Tara Oceans TARA_R110002110 (sample SAMEA4397330) | marine metagenome | biome: Polar Biome; feature: [SRF] surface water layer (ENVO:00010504); material: water (ENVO:00002006), including particulate matter (ENVO:01000060) such as... | depth 5 m
CATTCCCATGTGATTACACAATGCACAAAATCCGTATGATTCAGCATCCATTTCTTCGATGACTTCCGCAGAATCCCATATTTCGCACGGCAACGGGCCAAATTCGCAACATTCTCGACAAATAGTATATTCTTCTTCTTTACACGAAGGACACATTGTAAGCCTCCTTTTGTTACAGCCTTCGCACATTTGCTGTTCATTATGATTACAATTGCGAGCATCACGCTTATACTGATAGCATGACCCACAATGAAGACATTCATAGAATCTTCCCGATGTCCCCCTGCGTATCTTGTTAGAATAGTTTGGCCCGTGCAGACGGCGATTCAAACCCTTCATAGTAAAGAATATGTCCTCTCGCTATCTAAGGGTTGTGAATACAATTAGATAGTGAGTCGCCCTATAATCACTCATGGACGAATTGAGGGTTGATGAACGCTTGATTAAGGAGTGTATTGATTGGGTTACAAAGGGTGAAGGCCAACATAGAGGTGCTAAAGCCCTTCTTGAGATGCTTCGTGATGCAGGTTATCGTTGGCGAACCCCTGTGAAAATTGTAATGCACAATGGCAATTACGAAGCAGACCTTGATGATGAATACAACGATTACCTCGACAAACAAGCCTGTCGGGACGATGTGGAATTGTGGACGGATTACAAAAATGACTGATGAGAATTTCGATACGGCGTGTCCGTGTTGTCGTGGCCCAAGATGGGCTGTTGAGATGAAGTTAGAAAATGGCTATTGGACTTGTGGGTGTGGTTACAGCATCAAAGCACAAGATTAGATAACGGAAGAATCCAAAGAACATTCATGGAGATATTATTTCAAACTGAAATGGTTAAACTGCAAGAAGAAGGAATCGGGCAATTATTCCTGTATTTCAAGAATACCACTGTTGAATTCCACGAAGGCATAGATTACGATGTAGCAATCCCTTTGGCAGAATTAGACCATGAGGAATTACAGGGAATCGCTCACGCTATTCTTGCGTGGATTGAACCTAATGATTCAATAGAATGATTAGTCAAGCGGGTGCTTGATATTCTTATCGCCTAATGTCCACCGAATCGTTTTTATGACTCCTTGAAGTGCCTTGAAATTGCGAGCGTGTTCAAACCATTTCTTTGATTTAGGGGGGTGAACATCCATTTGCATACGATGATGATTCAATTTTCGTTCTGCCATATCAAGCATAGTTTCCATTTCATCCCATGTGCGAGTATAGGAAAATGAATCCGTATCTTGGTGGTCGGACAATGGAGGCATACAGACAGTGTGGGCGGGGATAGTATTTATAGTTTGGCTTTTTGAGCCTTTTTGAATGCCTTGACTAACCAAAGAGGATAACGAGTATTTGATGGATGGTAAATGGTTGGTGAACCTCCTTTATCACCCCTCCAAAAACTCATACTTAATCGAGGGGGATAAATGTGATTTTCAGTCACCATCTTCCCTTGTCTTTGATGTAATTCCACCTTTTTTACAAAGCCTAAAGCCCCCAAAAAATCCGCCCTCATTGTGTCCAAAGTGAGCATATAAGGTATAACGACCTCCCCTCCTTGTTCGTATGTTTGCACTTGATTGTGTATATCCACACCATACTCCCCTTTCCAACCTAATTCTCTTAATTCCTTGATTGACCATCTTCCCTTTTCTCCAAAATCACGCAATTCTTTTCCGCCCCGAATTGCTACTTCAACAACTTGAAAAAATCCGCCCTCATTGTGTCCAAACAAGAGATTAGATTTTGACATTGTAATTGGCCGGAGTATTTTGACATTGTAATCAGCCCTTGAGTCCTTACCTGCAAGGAGGGGTTGAAAAATAATTACGGTCTGATTCTGCCCTAATGCCGTAAGAGTGGTTTTCATTAAGTCCTCAAAGAACAGCCCATAGGAATCTGCTTGTTGATATGCAGAAGATGGTGTCATAGTCTGTTGAATCTCATGAACATCTATATCTGCAAACTCGTCAAAATTGGGTTCAAGGACTTCATTTACAAAATAGGGTCTATCCATGTAATAGGAATCGAGAGCATCATACCACGAATCCTCATCGGAAAAATTGAAGTCCATAATGAATGATGGGTGCGCCCACTATCTAAATTGTTGGCTGTCCATCACCAAATGGCAAACGCACTAACCGTTTCCACATTAACGCTCTATGGTAGTAATCATCAAAGATAAGATAGCCCGAAATATCAAAAGCATTCGTCAGTTTTCTCACCTGTTCAGCATTGAGGGAAACCTTTTGCCCCTTCTCAATTTTCTCCCATGCTGAACCGAACTCTTTTTTGCATTTGGAAATTGACCATTTATTGTCCTCTCGGACACGCTTCACCTTAGCCGCCAATGTTTTGATATTCCCTGCGGAATATGTTCTAAATTCTTCGGAAGGTATATTTTCAAGGGCTGTGTATTGTCCCAATAGGGATGCGGCCTTCTTCTCACCGATTCCATGAACGCCGGGAATGTTATCCGAAGCATCTCCGGCTAATGCTTTCCAATCTGCAAAGTGGTCGGGTGATACTCCGTATTTTTCCACTACATCTTCAGCAGTAATTTCTTTCCGAAAATTATTGAGGCGAACATCGGGATAACGAAGTAATTGAAAGAGGTCTGTATCGCCCGAAAGTATCACCACTTTGTTCCCCTTCAGCAGTTCACTCAAACATAATTCCGCAATTAAGTCGTCAGCCTCCTTATTTTCATCATATTCCGAAGTCCATCGAGGTTTCAAGTCATTGACTTCAAGACCCGATGAGGAAAATATATCTCTCACATCTTTGCCTTCATGGGTGGATGCACCTTCGGAAGCAAGTGTCCGATTGGATTTGTAGGAATCGTATATTGCCCCTCGTAATTGACGGCCATAGATACCATCAAAACACAGGATTAAAGAACAGGATTTGTCGTATTTGGGATTGACCTTCATGCGTGAAAGTAAAACCTCAATGTAGCCCATATCGGAATTCAATGCCTTTTGAAATTGGTATTGGCGTTGAAACCAATTGGTCTTCTTATTCTTGAAAGAATTGTGGGCTTTACGCATTTTCCCTTTGGGCGACCAATGTTTCTGCAAACGGCCTACGAAATAACCGCCATCAAGAAGTATGACTGTCGCCATCAAAAAGCGATTGTTTTACGAAGTATCTATGCCTTCGTGTAAAAATGTGTGTGGGCGGGGTCGGCATGACAAACCGTTGCGAACCCACTATTACCACGACTTCACAGGGATAGGAGGAATCCCTCAATTGCGGTGAGGTGATAAACCCCATTACTTCGCAAATGGTCGTTGTCGAAGGAGGTTAATAAAGGTTTCTATGAATTAGACACAGCCCCATTCGTCAATAATTGATTCTTTGAAAAATTCCGTATAGCCATCAATTTGATGTTCGGAAGTAAATCGGTGTTTAGTTAATCCATGATACGCCTTCTCCAATTTGTAGGCTTCTCTCATCGTATTCAACGAAATAGTGTCTATTAACTCTATTTTCGCCTGTTTTCCATATTTATACACAAAATCTTTACGCAAATAGGCCATTCTTTTCTTCGGTTTATGACTAATTCCAATTTTGAAAAAGTCGCCATTTTTACCACCGCTATATTTCATTAGATAGACAAATCCGGGTTTATCCAACGATATTCCCGATTCAACACATTTACTGCACCCATCCGTCACGCTTTGCTTATTGGGTGTGGCTTCCAACGATTCTCCGCAACGACAAATCCACCAATACTTTTTGTTAGAACGGTATGTAATAGTATTCGGGTCTGTATCATTTTTATTCCAATCCCATGTTTTAATCATTTTTGGATTATTGAAGACTGAATTCCGGCCATCGGTGTGAAGGGCAGACCCTCCGCAATACCCACAGCCTTGCTGATGTGTCGGTGATGTTCGGACACACGGTTTAGTTTCCCATTCGTGTGAACAGGTTTTACAAATGAACCAAATATCTTTGAATGATTGGACAGTAATTGTTTCGGGGGTTAAGTCCCCATTTTTGCTATAATCCCATTCTGCCGCTACATCGGGTCGTTTTGTCGCTAATGAATTGCGACCATCGGAGTGAAGGCTATTCACCCCACCACCACAATACGGACAACCGCCACCTTTTGTTCTATTATGAATTGTTCCTATCCATTGATTATCACAGGTTGAACATTTCCAATAAGCATATCGCTGTGAACCTGCGGTTAATTTTACAGGGTCAAGTGTATTTTTAGAATAATCCCACTCTTTGAGCAAGTCTTTGTGGTCTGTCAATGGCTCTCTTTTATTTTTAGGTTTTCCACGAAGATTTCTAACTGCACACTTATTACAACCATTCCCATTCCCACATCTTTGTTGAGGGGGTGTCAGCCATTCATGCAAACAAGTGCTACATTTCCAAGATACAGGCTTACATGACTTTGCGGCAACAGTTAAAGGGTCGGGATTTTTTGCATAAACCCACTCTTTCAATAATTCGGGATAAAGTGTAGCCACAGAATTTCGCCCATCGGAATGACACCTTAAATTAGCACAAAATCCGCAACCCGAACCGCTAATGAACCTATTTGCGACCTTTACTACCCATTCATGGGAACAAGTAGCGCAAATCCATTTGACCTTCTTTGCCGAACCTAAACTAATTTTGGAAGGGTCGTGTGGAGAGATAGAATAAGACCCATCAACATTCTTCGGCCAATCCTTCATCAATTTTTCGTTGGTAATTATTGAAGGGTGTTTTCCTCTTCGCATAAATGTGTATGGTCAAATCAAGTATTTGAACCCTTCCATTGTTCAAACAGGAATTTGGCATGGTGGGATAGTGGGTCAGTCATATTCATGGCTTCCTTAACACTCATCCAAGAATACTTGTCGTGTTCATCCGAAAGTTTTACTACAATGGTCTTCGCCCTTACCCGACCTATGAATCCGTGATAGATTTTCTGCATTTCCCCATCAATATGAGGTTTCAATGTGCGAATGATTACAGGCTCTATACCTGCCTCTTCATGTGCTTCTTGGAGTGCCGCCTCTTGGGGCGTTTGTTTCTTTTCTAATTTGCCACCGGGCAATTCCCATAGGCCGTGTTTAGAAGTTTCATTTTTGGAACGGCGTAGTAACAGAATCTTGTCGTTTGTATTGCCATCAATGTGAATGACAATAATCCCTGCCGCTTCACGATACCCTTCGGTGTCCATAGTCAATCCGATAGGGTTCTAACTATTAAGCGTTTCGGAGGACTTCAAGATATTTTTCTTTCAGCACTTGATTGAATGGGAGGTCAGCAACAGTAAATGTATATGCCTTATGCAATTTATCAACGGAATAATACTCACTCTCAATGTATTTCAATGATTGATTCGTAAGTTTCTTTTTGAAAATCACCAAATCGCCAAAGGTCTTGCGTAGCCTATTCTGTATTTCATTGTGAGTCAGTGGAGTCTTGGCGTTTCTCAAAATCCACCATAGCATAGACAATCCAAATATACTTTGTCCACGCCTCCGATTGATTTCGGGGTTGAAGCAATTAAGAGAGCGATTACACGCCAACCAACAAGAACCACCACAAGTAAAAACTGCTCTATTGGAATTGTAATTCGTGTCAAGAACCTCATCACAATAAAGACAATTTGGATTAGGGCGTTCAATTCGCCTACCGGCCATGAGAGTATCTATGACCTTAATGCCTATTTTAAGGTTGCGCTGATGAATGGTGGGTATCAATGAGCCACCCACCCGCATTCTGTTTCAAAACGAAGGTAAATCTTGCAGGGACTTGAACCACTTCGCCTTCATCTGTAATCTCAAATGTATATGTTCCATTGACCACTGATATATTGTGATAATCGGTTGAGGTTATGGAAGTGATAACTCCGCACGGCTTCTTTTGAACGAACATATCGAAATAAGTCCTTATTTCTGCCTTTCCGTATTTTATTGACTCCGCTACTGTGCCAAGTAAAACGCCATCATTCAAGTATAAATTGGTAATGGCTTCGGGGTCGTGAGTGCAAACAGTATCTAACCATGTTTGAATAAATTGTTTCGCTGATGAACGATTCATCAAAAAATTGTGGTGTGGTGTCCCTAAAGCATCGTGTCCAAAGTGCATTCTTAATCACCCCATTAAGGCGACAAGAGCAACAGCCGCCACGCCGCCCCATAATAGGTAATTTGGTGCTTCTTCCTCTTCTTCTTCCTCTTCGTCATCGCCATTGTCATCCGTAGGGGCAACATAGGTAATCTTGAGATAAGAGATTTCGTCATTGGCCGTTTCCGTTGGATAATCGGGATGTGCAACATCCACTAAACAAGTTATCATCTTCGGGCCAACGAATGTCCATGTTGTTCCTGTGGAATCATCACCAATGTAATTTTGATGGGCGACTACGGTATATCCTTCGGGAATCCATATTGCTGAAATGTTATCGTTTTTGCCATCGGGGTCAAGAGTTTCTGTATCATACTCGCCTTCACCCAATTCTAACTTCCAACCCGTTGAGAAGTTTGTATCTTCCATACAATGTTCCCAAATCTTTACTTTGTCGCCTGTGAAATCATCCGTTGTCCCTACGGCACGGAAAATTTGATTTCCAATACCATATCCATTCATTCCGAAAACATTATGTCCAAAAGTCAAGATTAACGCCCCCTTGTCACCATAGACAAAAAGGCCAAACCAACGAGTGCCGCACCTGCCACATAAACAGGATTAGAGAAATAATCGTCTAAAGTCATTTTTTTCTCCTTTCTCTCTTTATCATCTCCGGTAGGGGGGTTTTCCGTGTCATACCAAACACCATCTAATGTAATCCAAACCTCATCATCAATTATCTTCCCTGTATTATGGATTAACTCACTACCTTGAACCTTGAGGAAGAAGTTAGCCGTCCCCGACCAATCCCCATCAATGTCTATGGATAATTTGTCGCCACCCTTCATTAGAACAGTAAGTGAACTCTTGTCGGCTGATTGGCTTCCTGTCAGTCCAAGAACTCCTTTATCGCTTGTGGAAACATCTTTGACCAAATCATCGTGGAAATCATCTTTCCCTTTATTTTCCCACTCAATTGTGAGTTGAACTTGGAAACCATCACGAATAAGAATCTCCGCCGCACCCGATTTGTTCGATTCACCATCGGGGCCATCGCCATCGTGATTACTCAAACCAAGTGTGTTTTGATTAACCCACCACCAACGCTCATCATCCTGTGCTGTGCCTTCAGTGCCTCTTACAGTAAATTCGCTGAATGGTGAATCGTCACAAACTTCATCTGCCCCTACATCGGGACATAGAGCCATAATTCCTTGAAGTGTCCAATCTTCCTCTTCCCAACCCTCTAATAATTCCGTTGCATCATCTTCTGCCGTGTATGCTACTTGAACGCCTCCTACTCCACCTGTGGGTGAAGACATGGGTGCTTGGGGGCCAACAGGCACACGGACAATTGTTTGCGAAATTAGCCCCGATGTATATTTCGGAGTGGCCGTCTTAGAGCCATCGGGATTATCCATTAGAACCCATCCATTTTCCCAAGCGGCAAGTGTTTGAGTTTCCGAGCCATCCATAGATTGCCACATCTCACCACTTGTGAGGAAGGAGGGTGCATCACCCGAATAGTTAATGGTGAAATTAGAACCCAAGTCCTTCCAAAAACCACTTCGGTTCTCAAAATCCTCGAACATGATTAATCTTTCTTGTTCCTACTATCTAATACCATCAAGCGGGGATGGAGGTTGGTGTCTTAGGCATATATGGGTGAAAGATTACCATTCCCGAACCACATAGATTACACTTTTTGTAGTCCACGATTCGCTCAAAGGTTGATTCTTTCGGGTCTGTTTCACTTCGGAAGCCCATTCCTTCAAATGCCCCACCACATAATTCACAAATCATATTTGAATTAACCATCTCAACACCCCTTACAATCCTCTATGTATTTTACAAGTATTTGAACCTTGTCTGTTGAACATGACCAAATGAAACCTAACTTGTCTTCTTCAAATAATTTCCATTTTCTATCCACATAGGTTTTTTCGGAATGGGTGAACAGTAATTCCCAAAATGCCACTTTGTTAAGTCGTTGAAGATATTTCAAATCGTTGGTCACTTCAAGCATTATTTCTGTTGTCGTCATTTCAAATCACCCTCTTCATACAGTCTTTAGAGCAAAGGAAAGTTTCTCCGCCATTGTGTCTAACAGACCCATACAGTTTTTTCATCCCTCTTTCGGGACGGTCTTTTACAAAATTCAATGGGGTTTTACACACCCCGCACGAAAAATCACTCATTCTTTCACCCTGTAATGTATCTCACGATTACCATGTTTATTAAGTTTCCGTTTCTTCTCTATCCCTTCAAAGTCTTCTATGGGTTGGCGAATGTGGGTGGACAGTAATGAGGAAAATTCCTTCTGTGTCCATGAAACCTGTTTCTTGTCCTCACGCCATTCGTCATAGACTATGGAATACAAATCTCGTATCGCAAGATATGAGTCACCACCTTCGCTTTCACAAAATAATGAATACTCTTTCAAAACATCAATAGATGTCTTCAAGACCTCTTGACTTCTGCGTTTTTTAATCCCCAAACCTGTGCGATTACTGCTTGCCATGAATTAGACACGGAAGTAACGGGTATATGACTGTTATCATACCATTACGATTAGGCCAACGACACCTATTCCGACCAAAGCCATAATACTTAATGCACTACTTTCTGCGACAGTATCATAGCCGCAATTTCCATCATCCATAGTGGCTGTATAGTCATAATTGTTAGCGGTCTTGTCACGACAACCCATCTTAGGAATTGCATTTTTGAGTGCTGTTTCGCCCTCTTCTTTGGTAGCATAAGTAGCGATATATGGTATTTGCGACTCATGTGTAACATCACTGTCTGTTGATGATAAAATTACTGTTGGAACCGAATCCACACCTCCGTCTTGATACACATAGTCGAAAGTGTCTGTCCTTAAATCAATCTTTCCTTCACCATAGAGTCGCCATTCGGGGTCTTCAAACTCTCCTGTATCGGAATTCTCAAAAGATACTTTGTATAGCGCATAAGTGTATGTGTTTGTTAAGGAATCTCCTTCGTTAGTATCAACGAGTGTGTATTCCTTATCGGGAGTCCATGTCCCATCTAAATTGTTCTGCCCTGCGAAGATTTCCACGCCTGTTGAAAGATTTCCGAATAACATTTTATCACCAATTTATGAACGAGTGACCCGTATTGATACAATTTCGAGGCTTTAATATGGTTTCAGCCCGATTGAGATTTACATTAACAACACCAATGTTTTCGCCTATGCCTCCCAAGCCGTCACCACCACCGGGAAATCCATCGTCACCACCGAATGCACATTCGGGAAGAAGTGTTCCTTCGGGGTAGGTGCAAAGATTTGCAGAAGGTAGCGCACAAGGGTCATTAGCAGGGGTGGAATCAATACAAGTAGCGCAATAATTTTCTGCTCTTGGGTCTGTGCATCCAACAACAGGGGCTAAACCTCCACAATATGTGGTCTTCCATTCATCATTCCCGCCACCTATAATGGTCATCTTTTTTCCGGGACACTCATCTTTGTCCGTAATTGTGAATGTTTCTCCCGAATTAACAGTATCGGGTGGACAAGTGCAAGTTTCGCTTTGACGAGTATAAGCGAGATTAAATCCCGATAAAACCGAATTGATGTAATGTTTAGTAGGGTTTGAGGTTCCACCACTACCTGCATACACATACCATCCTTGAGAATCGGAATAAACTCTTGGGCGGGTGCTATCAAATAATTTACTCCAAACTGCACCGGAAGGCGTATTCCATCCACCCTTCCGCATAGTGGTAGGTGTATTAGCACTTGTATTCAAATTCCACCATTCGGTGAAGGATTTACCACCTGTTGAAGTATTTGGGACATTAGAACAATCTTGACCGCCGAAGGAATCACAATAGACAAAAATCTTGTCGGGATATTGGATGTTCACAGACGGAAGGGTGCAACCAAGAGCCACTCCACTTGTCGGTATGACAGCAGGGTAGCAAGGTGCATAACAAGTTGAGCCATCTGTATTATCCCCCACCATACCAAGAATGTTTGCTGAAGTGACTTGCACTTTCGGCCCGGAATCAAGCCATTCATCATTTGTTGAACACTTGTATTGTAATTGAGCATAAAGTCCAATCATATTTCCATTTAGGTCTAATGCCATATTGTTTGAACTCGTAGGGTATGGCTCTCCATCAGCACCTTGTTTTTCATATCTCCATTGACCTACATCGTCAAAATATCCTTGTCTAAAAATGACCTCATCTCCCAATGCCGCAACGAAATTAGGCATATAACCTCCGAATGCGGCTAAACATTCATCCCATGTAGGCATTACTGAATTTGCAGGGGACATAGCGTTCTGTTTATTTACAGGGCCATTACTGTCAGTAGCGTTTTGATTTGCTGTCCATCGGCTGTCCTCTTGCCAACCACCACTTCTTTCAAACGAAATGGTGTAATCTCCTAACATTTGTCCTTCGGGAAGTGCATTAAACACATCCTCCGTCATTGACGACAGCATATCTGCCACAATCGAAACGGTAAAGTTGTATTGAGCATAGTCAGAATTAGTCGCCGCCAAAGGATGTTCTATGGTAATACTTTCGTTTGCACTCCATAATGGGGCTACACAAGTATTAACAGTATTTCCACCCGACTCTTCACCTTCGGGTGTTAAACCGCACTCTCCCAAGAACTTACTTACATTGTCGATTGATTCTTCCCGATTATCGCCCGACCCACCATCGCCACTAATTTGTGTATATGATTTGGCTTGATTATCTTCAAGGGTGGTAGCAGGTGTAGCATCTTTCGTGGCATACCACAATGCCCCTATACCTACTGCCGCACCGACCATTAGAACGGTCTTGTTAGCCATGTTTATTGTTTGCTTACGCTACTATCTAAAATCAGCGATACTGACTCGTCAATGCAAATACTCCGCCGATGACTATAACAGCAACAATTCCCATTCGCCAAGATGTGCCTTGTTCGGTCTTTTCGCCTTGTGTGGTATTGTCGTCTGTATCGTCACCATTTGGGCTTTTGATGTAGGCATTGACTTGATGACCATTTCCTTTCCCCTCATCTCCTTCGCCTAATCTGTCCTCTAATGACTCTATTTGTTCGGCAACATTCATCGCTTTCGACCAATAATAGCAAAAATCTTCATGTTGTGCTTCGGGATGGCTATACCAATGATGGAAAGCCATACAGTCGGGGTCTTCTAAGCATTTTTCTGCACAACCTCCAACACCTTTGATAGTCGTCCTCTCATCCGGCTTATACAGGTCGGAACTACCCAATCCCGGATATAGGGATTTATTCGTATGTTTTTCAAAACTATTCAATGCTGTGCTATGTGATACAGTTTCCATCTCATCGGGATTCAAAGATTCAAACTTGAGGCCATAGCCGTCTTCTAAACGGCGTTGAATGCCGCCACTAACTGCGCCATCCTGTTCAGTATCAACCGTTTTCACTTGGTTTGCCTTCGTAACGCCTGTATCTTGCCAATTGGTGTAAGGTGAAGCAATCCAATGATAGGATTCCGTAGCATAATCCCATTTGATTCTTACATCCATAGAGGTATCGGTTGTATCTTGGTCGTATTGAGTCCCCATGAATATCTTTGTTTCTGCTCGATGCAAAAGATTCCCGATATTTCCATAGGTCAAAGGATTGTGACCGAACATGATTATTTATTATTGCCATAACTATCTAAACTCGGCTACTGCATCATGTGGGGATTTTCCCATAAATTCCATCCTGTCGGCATAGGATAATGTGTTGTAAGTGTAAATAAATTTCGCAAGAGTCATATTTTTCAATCCCTTGAGAAGAAAGCGGTATTCATGCCCATTTGAACTTCCGCCCTGTAATCGAGCATCCACAATCCCTGCCGTTCTCCACCGTTTCATTATGAGGCCAACCGAAGTGGGGCTACACATCTGTCCCTTGCGCCCACACCTCTCGGAAATCGCCGTAGGTGTCATCCACCCATCTGCATGATACTTTCTGCGATGATGTAATAAAGAGAGCATATTGATGGTTCGCTGTATGCCTCGTTTCTGCGATGCCTTCAAAGTATTCCAACACTTCGTTGAACAGTATGTCCTATTCGACCTCTCAATATCGTGAAGAAGCAAGGTATCTTTTCCGCACATATCACAGTCAATGACAATATGAGGCCACCTCAATTTATTTTTGTGGTGAACCGAATCGCCATCAAAAGGAACCATGTTCAATTTTTGCGTGTGAAATAAACGGCAGTATTTGGAACAATATGTGTCCTCATAAGCCAAATCTCCTTTTTGGGGATTCAGTGACTTAATGAGGCGTGAACATACGGGACAAGGTTGTTCGGCATTCACAGGATTAACGCCCCAAAATTGATTCAGTTTCACCAAATAGCACCTTTAGGGGCGTGTTCATATCTTTGATTTTGTAGGTTGCTACTCTTCCACCTTCGTCTATTTTCTGCACCCATTCATTTTTCAAGATGGTCTTTATTGAAGATGAAATTCTCGCCCTTGAACATGACAGCCTAAACCAATCCCTGTAATACTGTGCAATATCTTCAGCAGTTAAGGCACGATTGGGGAATTCACGAAGTATTATCATCGTGCGGATTCGTAATGAGATTTGGGTTGAACCGTTCCTCTTTGATGTGGATTTGGGATTACGCTTGGCTTGATGATTGCATGATTGACTACAAAAGATGCGGTTTTCATCACTACGCTTCAATGTGAACATATCATTACACCATGCACAGGAAGCCTCTAACTTCGGCCACGGGGGGTTGTAAGCATACTTGCCTGTTCCTCGCCAACACTCGTAGCGAGTCTTCTTTTTATACCCTTCGGCGGGAAATGTCATAAACTCAAAACAAAAACGAGAACAATAGGAAGGGTGGCGGCGATAACTACTTTTGGTTCCACAAGGTCGCCCACAAGCACAATAACCTTTCATGGTCAATTGGGGGTCTTTTCCCTTCTTTGTAATGGTGGGTTTTTTGATTTCACTTCGCCTTCGTTTCGGCATTTCTATTTCAACCATGATACCATGATGGTCATAACAGGTATAAATAACCTATTCAATAACTCAACCGAAATGTGGACTTTGCGACATAATAATCGCCGGGATAATTGTTGGTTTCATTGTCCGAGCCACTTGCATGAATTTGCACAGTGTAATTTCCTGTTGCGTTAGAAATGGTCTTGTGATACATCGCATTTATTTCATTCTGTAAATACGCAGAAAAAATGGTAGTGTTATCGTGAATCAAAGAATAATTCACAGAACCCCTGTCCCATGATAAAGGGTCATGGAATTGAGCAGTTAAGTCAAGGGTAAAATTCAATTCTCCCGTTTCATTAAATGATACTACGGAGGCATTACCAACACTCATGGGCATAACATTCCAAAATTGGTGGGAATGATTGTCTGTAATTTCTTGAATGGTGTAAGTCGGCTCTTGAATTTCAACAGGCGATTCACCCGATGATAGACACCCACTAATGAGAAGGAGAGGGATTAGGAGGGCAAAAACTTTTCTCATAGTGGCTCACCCGTTTCAATATGTTTTGCATCACTAACTGTCGTCATAGACCCATATTCCCCTAATGAGTATAAATACCTTCACACCTTATCAAAGAAGACCCATCGTGTATAATCGGGTTCAACCACTCCATCGTGAAGGGCTTGAAGATACTCATAGCATTCATCAAAAGTTTCAAACACAAAATTGTGATTCACCTTTCCACGAAGCCACATAGACATTTCTTTCTTTCCGCCTTTGTGGACAATTAGTGTAGGTTTTCTTCGGCGTAGTGCCTCAAACAATTCATCGTATGTGCCGCACAGGTGAACATCTTTGTCCACATAGCAAATCATAAAATCTGCCACTTCAACCATCCTCAAATCAACGAGGACAATTTCCTTAGCCAAATTACGCAATTCATCCCATCGTTCTAAATTCACTAATTTTTGAATGTTAGCCTTCTCTTCGCCAACCTCATTCCATTTACATTGACTTGTAGGCTTATCCGTAGGGTCAAGAATCATCAATCCCATTTTCTTCAAATATGGTGTAATGTTTTGTCGCCATCCTACGCCATCATCTGCAACATGGTCAATCGGCCCTGCAAGATAGACTCTATGATTGTTCAATCGTCCCTTTTGTGTTTGGCGGGGTAGTTTTTTACCGATATTTTCCACTACTTCGGCAATTAGTTCATCGGGGGTAGCATCATCGCTCATGGGTAAGAATACCCTTAGCAGGTTAATAAATGTTCACTTCAAATTGTGGATGGCCGCAATCGTTAGGAAAAACCCTCCCCCAATCACCGCTACGGCCTCTAATCGTTCCATAATAGACCTATCTTCGGCCCTCACCATCCGATATGTTCCATAACCAATGGAAATGACCCCCACACAAGCCCCAACAATGGTAATCGCCTCACGATGTCGAATAAGAATGTTTTTCACCATAATATCACATTCCATCACTTGTTATCTAAGCATTCCTTTTTGTCTTCAAGACCT
>TARA_R110002110_G_scaffold377518_1_pt1 | contig 14589 bp, 10 predicted proteins | sample TARA_R110002110 | Tara Oceans TARA_R110002110 (sample SAMEA4397330) | marine metagenome | biome: Polar Biome; feature: [SRF] surface water layer (ENVO:00010504); material: water (ENVO:00002006), including particulate matter (ENVO:01000060) such as... | depth 5 m
TATTCAAAAATTAAAGTTTCTGACCTACTGAAAAAAGAAAAAGACAGCATTATTTACGAATATGCCTTTGGTGATAGTTGGGATCATGACATCATTTTAGAAAAGATAGTGGAAAATGGAACGACTAAAAATATTCCGACTTGTTTGGCAGGAAAAAATAATTATCCACCAGAGGATTGTGGTGGAATTTGGGAATATTCTGATATGTTAGAAATCTTAAAACATCCAGACCATGAAGAATACGAAGAATATGTTGATGGGTTAGGCGAAGGATTTGACCCGAAGTATTTTAACAAAATTGAAATTGAAAACACCAAACTTAGGATGTTTAGAATTATTTTGAAAGAAGAAACTGCTTACAACAATCTATAAAATAATTGCTCAATTTTGGGCTTAACCAAAGGTAATTGCAAGTTTATTACGTCTGATTTTTTCCTGCGAAAAATCCTCGCATATAAACCCGCACTACGCTTATACTTTACCGTTGATGCGAAATCCCTTCGGTCTTTCGCATTAACGTTGGAGCATATCCGCCAGAAAGCAATAAAACTAATGGATTTTTTTTTGGGTAACCATCTCGATAACAATTCTAGCTCTTTCTCTGAGTCCATGTAAACTGAGTGATAATCTTCCAAAGTAGTCGGTTTCTAAAGGATCAATTCCGGCTAAATAAAAAACGAGATCTGGAATAAATTCATTAAACACAGTATCTAACCAAACCTAGTTCAAGCGTCTCGCTTGGACGGTTAACGATCTCATTTTACTATTACATATCTTGGTGGCTTTCTCGCCGGACGTAAACGTCCTACTTGTGTAAGTTTTGTTGACGGCTTATACAAGTAGAGCCTTTGCCGAAGGCATCCATTTGGTGCAGGCTCCGCGAACTATTATAGGCATCTCACGGTATTTACCGAGACCTGAATTGGTAGTAAAGGATGAGTATGTAAGTAAGAATCAGATTCCTCCACAGGAGTGCCTTTGGCGCTGCCTTCGCAGGAATGACGTTGATTTGGATTGGGGAGATTGATAAAAAACTCAAAGTCATCTCGCGGTGAATACCCGAGATCTAGATTTATTGTAAGGGCTATGTTTGTAATTACGATTCAGATCCTCGGCCATGAACAAACTTATTACTTTTACGCCGGACGTAAACGTCCTTCTTGTGTAAGTTCTGTTGACGATTTACACAAGAAGAGCCTTTGCCGAAGGCATCCCTTTGGGACAAGCTCGGCTGATTGGTAGTGAAATCTGTATTTCTAATTACGATCCATATCCTCTCCATTCACCGGAGGATAACTAATCAACGAAATGATGGGATATTCGAAAGAAAAGAAATAGAACAGAATCCATTAACGGGTGATTCAATAACCTAATTCCTTTGCAACCTCAAACATTTGAGCAAGCGCAATTACCGTTTCTTCCAAAGTTGGTGCATAACCACCGGATAGCAGTAAAACCATAGGAATTTCTTTTTTAGAAACCATTTCAATTACGATCCTGTCTCGTTCTCTGAGACCCTTTAAACTAAGTGACAATCTTCCAAAATGATCAGTTTCTAATGGATCAATACCACCCAAATAAAAAACGAGATCTGGTTTAAATTCACGAAACACCGTATCTAAAGATTCAATCAAGTTTCGGTGATACTCTTTATCGGCGGTTTTATCCGGTAGTCCAACATCCAAGCTGGAAGGTGGTTTTTTAAACGGATAATTTTTCTCTCCATGAATGGAATACGTGTATACATCATCATCATTTTTAAAGATCTCCGCCGTTCCATTTCCCTGATGAACATCGCAATCAATAACCAGAGCCTTGTTAATCCACATTGATTGTTGAAGCACTTTTATGGCGACAGCTACATCGTTATACACGCAAAAACCCTCTCCCCAATCCGGCATTGCGTGATGCGTCCCTCCTGCCATATTTCCGGCAATCCCATCTTGTAGTGCCATAATTCCAGCGTTCAATGTCCCTTGCACTGCTAAACGTGACCGAATCGCTAAACTTTTAGTCCATGGCAATCCCATTCTTCGAATCTCTTTTTTATCTAAACTACCATTCCAAACTCCGTATGAATATCGTTGTGTGTGAGCAGTCATCAGGTTTATAAAATCAACCATTTTAGGTTCAATAATTTCGCTTTTCTGCAAAATCTCTCTTTCCAATAAATAGGCGTGTAATCCTTGAAATTTTTTTATCGGGAAAATATGCTCATTGGGAATAGAGGCGTAATAACCGGGACTGTAGCTAACTCTCATCTAATTTACTTAAGCATTAATTTAGTTCTAACAAAATTTTAGGTTGCTTTTCTAAAAAAAAAGCATATTTCAATTTCCTATTAATTAAAATCAATATTATGAAAAGTATTCTAAAGCGATTATTTATTTTAGTTGCAGTGATTAATTTTAGTTTTATTCTATCAGTGAACGCAGGAGGTATATGTTACAATGGAGACTGTATGTATTACGTAATAACTGATGATTTCGGATATTCATGGTTCTTATATTGTGAAGATGGTACTTCTGAAAGTGGAAGAACTGCTAACACTGGACCAGGTGAGCCTCCCGCAGAATATGTTGGTAATTGTGAACTTTAATTTCCAAAATAAATTAGTAAGCAGTGTTAAAGCTACATTTTTAACATTGCTTATTTTTTTTATAACCGGTTGTGAAGATAAAAAGTCTTATCTATCAGAAATTCCAGATATTGAATTTTTTACTATTAAACCTATTTCTGCTTTTGACATTTCTAAAGTAAAGGTTTTTGATGTACAAGATTGGCCTTTTGTAAAAGATACATCCAACTATTTCTCAAGCATTGGAGATATCGAATTAGTAACGAAAAATAAAATTTGGATAAGCGATCCTATAAGTGGAGTCGTAGCAGAATATGATAGCACTGGAAAAAAGATTAGAATTATACTTGATTCAGGCCGAGGACCCAATGAGGTAGAAAAACCATCTTCCATAATAAAAACTAATAATTCATATAATCAATTTTACCACATTTATGACGTTGGACAAAAAACCTTAATCAAAATCGATACATCTGGTCTTGAACATAGCAGATTTAATTCAAGTCTTCTTGGGATTAATGGTCTTGAAAATAAAATTATACTAAAAGAAAATAAAAGAATCTTAACTTCTTCACTTCTTTATCCCGAATACAGCTTAATAGAATTGGATTCTGTAGGTAATTTTTCAAAAGGAATTGTAAAGAAAATAATTCCCGATGGGTTTCAGCCAATGACTCACAATAACATTATATTTGAGTTTTCAAGAACCAATAAGAAATTAGTATATGCTTATTCTGGGATTCCAATAATTTTTATTAAAGATCAGAAAAATCAAATTGGAATTGACTTAGAACCCAAAAAGCAACTTTCTGAAATAAATACCCCTCTAAAAAAACTTCCTCAAAACAAGCAAATAACAGTAAAAAAATTAATTAAAAACATTCTTATAGATGAAACTAATAATCAATTAATAGTATCATATTTAAATGATATTTTATTTATAGACCTTGAAAAAAATAAAATATATTTGTATTCCTTTTATAATAGAAATAAGGAAAAAATTAAGTTTCATACTTTCAAAAAGGTAGGAGATAAAATATTTTTAATTAATTTTTTTACTGGCAATATTAAGTGTATATCATTAAGCGCATTGAAAAAAAGTAATAATACTTAAACTTCTACATTCAGTTTTATAATGCCCATCATACGCCCTGCTTTTTTCCCATCTCTTCTATAGGAATAGTAATCCGAGTCTGAAAAAGTGCAGCCGCTATCGATTTCAATGTTAGATTCGAAAACACCGGCATTAAGTAACTGACTTTTGATAAACCCTTTGATATCCATATGAGGTTTTGAAAAGCTTTTTCTATCTATAAAGCCATCAGGGAACTTACTTGCGACTTCTTCACCTATTTCAAACTTTTCCTGAGATATACATGGACTTAAAAAAACCTTTATGTCTTTTAAATCAGCACCTAAAGCAATCATTTTTTGTAGAGCGTCAGGTACAATACTAGCTTCCGCCCCTCTCCAGCCTGCATGTACAGCGCTTATTATTCCCGCTTTTGAATCCGCCAATAAAATTGCCGCACAATCTGCAACTTGTATGGCTAATGCCAGCCCTTTTTCTCTGGTTATGAATCCATCAATATTCTCGTAGATTCCGCCTTTCTTTACTTCCAGAATTTCATTTCCATGAACCTGATTTGCAAAGGCAATATTTGAAACATCAGTGGAAATATTATTTGCTAAAAAATTCCGATTTCCTTCTACTGTTTCTTTTTTTTCTTTGGTATTAAATCCCAGATTAAGTCCTTCGATTTCATAATCATCCTGAACAGATTCTCCTTTTTTGGTGAACCAAGACGAAATTCTTTCTTCATCAAAGATTGAAGGTTTTATAAAATCAGGCTGGTAAGACTTCATCTAATTTCTCTTTGATTTTATCTATGGGGAATTCGAATCCCGTCCACATATTGAAAGACTTAGCTCCTTGATGGATGAGCATATCTAATCCACCAATAGGAATTCCTGGGGAACTAAAAGCTTGTTTTAAAAACTTTGTTTGACGAGGATTATATACAATATCGTAGCAAATTTTGCCTTCCAATATTTCTACTTCTTCATCTCTAATCGGAGAACTTTCCGTGTTTGGTGACATTCCCAAAGGGGTAGCATTTACAATCATTGTTGACTCATCAGCGTACGCAAACCAATTATCGTAGCTGCATCTAATTACATCAGCATCGTTATCGCTATACATTTCCGGTCTTCTTGATACCAGAACTAATTCTGAAACTCCTGAATTCCTTAGCGCATAGATAATTGCTTTTGTAGCTCCTCCTGTTCCAAAAATAATAACCCGCTCTCCCTCAAGATTATCTGAATAATCTTCAATAGGCTTCATAAACCCATAAGCATCAGTATTATGCCCGATTAGCTTTCCATTTTGTTTGATGAGTGTATTAATCGCTCCGATCTCCCGAGCTTCTTCAGTAAGTTCATCAACCGCATCATAAAACAATTCTTTATGGGGAATGGTAATATTAGCTCCCAAAAAAGAGTTGTTGGTGCAATGAGCTAAAACCGTATTCACATCTTTGGAAGCCACTGAAACGGAAATATATTCCCCTCCAATTTTATTATGCTTAAGCGCAATGTTATGCATCAAAGGCGAAAAGCTGTGCATTACAGGATTTCCAATCAGCAGGTAATGAGAAAGTTGACTTTTTTCGGACTCTATGAATTCAGAAAATTTCAAAAGCTAAATGGTATTGAGTTATGTACAAAAAAAAATGCGCACCTTAAAAGATGCGCATCTAAAATACTAAATATTTGTAGAGTAACTATGCCGTTACTTCTTCAGTTTCTTCAGCCGGTTTTAATTCAGTTTCTTTGAATGTACCGGATTCAGCAAGTTTCTTAAACGTTTCTAAATCTTTTGCCAACTGTGTAGCTGATTCTTCGATGAATTTAGCTACTTCTTCGCTAGGTTCGCCAAAAAATGTGCGGTAGTCTAATGAAAACTCAACACGTGTGCGTTCGCCATTATCTAATGGAGTAAAGCGGATTGTGCCTGTTTGGTTTAAATTACCGTTGATGGTGATCCAAGCAAATCTTGTATTGCGAAGGTTATCAATTAAGTTAGTTGTCCACTTAAATTCTTCGTTACCAATCTTAGTATTGTATTCGAATGTTTGTGAATTAATTCGATTTACAACGTTGATACGCTCTAAAAACTTAGGAAATTCAACTGGATTGCTTAACAACTCATACGCTTTGGCAAGAGGTAAATCAATTTCGATTCTTTCGTGCGCCATAATAGATTTCTTAGTATTGTGTTCGTTTTGAGATTAAAATCTTGATGATGAACCGACTTTCACGGATACAGATAGGATTTAACCATAATGAACTAAAAATACGGATAAATTGGTTAAGCCTCAATAACAATCCGAGATAAATAAACTTTTAATTACTTCTTTTTATGTCTATTAGTCAAATTAAGCGACTAGTATTTTTAACATCCCTCCTTCTTGCATTCAACATTAGCTCAACCTTAGTAATAGCGCAGGATATTACCGGCTTCCTGAGAAATTATAATGCAGTATTAACTTCCTCCCCTAATGAATATTTAGTTGGTAGAAACAGGCTGAGAGCCGATATTTCTTTTAATACTGAGTATGGAACGGTGTTTATTTCTAATGAGATTTTGAACACTTATACAAAATCTACGAATAATTACGCCTATGATTTTCGGGAAGGGTATTTGGACGCTTATTTCAAAAAAAGTGATCTTAGAATAGGAAAACAGATCATAAGTCAGGGAAGAACAGACGGAACTTTTATCACTGATATTATTTCTCCTATGGATTTGAGCGAGTTTTTAACTCTTCAGGTGGAAGATCTTAAAGAAGGAATCCCTGCCGTTAAATACACCCGATATTTTGGAAATAATTTTTTAGAAGTTGTTGCAACCCCAATCTTTCAATCAAATACACTGGCCAAACCCGGGTCAAGATGGTTTCCTTTTACTGAGTTAGAAAAGAATACCAATGTTACTTATGCTGATTCCTTATCAGAGAATTCATTCAGCTCTTTTCAGGGAATGATAAAATGGGGAATTCGATCTAGCTTGAAATGGGATTTAGATCTGCTAGCTATGTGGTGGACAGACGGAAATCCCGCCTACGAAAAAGATCTTGTTTTTACCGGTCCCTTCGGAGCATCTGATCCTGCGCTTGAACTCAAAAAAACATATCTCAAGTCTCCTATACTTGCTTACTCAGGGAATTACATCATAAATGATAACTTGATATTCAAATCCGAGTCTGCCTTCTACTTTAAAAAGTACTTTGACTATCTTCCAGAATTGGCAACAAGAGTCAATTTTAATAGTTTAACTCCCAGTGAAGCTCAACAACTGGCTTTAATATTTGGTCAAAATGACGATGGTTTTCTTTATGAAAAACCCTGGCTTGTTAGCATGGTTGGATTACAAACAACCTTAGCGGGAATTGATATCGGTACTCAGTTTATATTTGAACATATTTTTGAATACGATGATCTGATATTACAAGAAGAGAATTTCTATTATTCCACCTTATCCTTACAAAAAAATTTTATCAGAAATAAGCTGCTTGTTTCGGGGTTTGGGAGATACAATTATATAGGAAATGATTTTTGGGTTAATCCACAAGCACAATACGATGTAAAGGATGGATTAGAAGTAGCGCTTGGATTTCACTTTTTTGGGGGAGAATCGAGTGAAAATTTCTATGGCCACTTTAACTTTAAAAATTATGCAGCCAGTTCGTTTGGGTATCTAAAACTGACTGCATTTTTTTAAAAATTGCTTTCTTCAACCATTTATTAGTTCTGCGAATTTATGAAATCTTACGATTAGTAGATTCTTTTGTACTAAACTGAGCAAACAAAGCAGGAATTACTACCATGTTTAGTAATGTTGAACTTAACAGACCTCCAAGAATAACCTGCGCCATAGGAGATTGAATCTCATTACCAGGTTCACCTACGGCAATAGCCAATGGGATCAATGCCAGCCCTGCTGTAAGTGCTGTCATCAGAATAGGATTAAGCCGTTCCATGGAACCTTGCCTTATGGCTTGCATAAATTCTTTCCCTTCCGAAAGTAATTGCTGATAGTGAGACACCATCAGAATTCCATTTCGTGTTGCAATGCCAAATAAGGTAATAAACCCCACCAAAGAAGCAATGGAAACAATACCGCTTGTAAATAAAACGGTAAATATCCCACCGATTAGTGCAAAAGGTAGGTTAACCATAACCAACAAAGCAGTTTTCAATGAGCCAAATTCCAGATATAACAGCAAGTATATTCCAAGAATAGAAATGATGCTTAACAAAGAGATAGTTCGGGTGGCTTGGGCTTCGCTTTCAAACTGCCCACCATATTCCACGAAATAACCCTGTGGAAGCGTTACGTTATCAGCAACGTTAGTTCTAATCTCATCTACAGTACTTCTCAGATCGCGACCGGAAACATTTGCCGAAACCACGATTTTGCGCTGTACATTCTCACGGCTAATGGTATTCGGTCCGCTTCGTGATTCAATGCTAGCCAGTTCAGCTAACGGCACTATTGCTCCACTTTCCAAATTAAATCGAGCCTCTTGCACCGTTTCAATACTGCCTCGATGATTTTCATCAAAACGCACAGTTAAATCGAACATCTTGTCTTCTTCAAGAATTTGAGAAACCACTTCGCCGGCAAAGGCTACATCCACCATTTCTGATAAATCTTTGATGGTAAGCCCATACCTTGCCAGTGCTCTTCGATTTGGCTTAATTTGGATTTGAGGAACATTTTGTTGTTGTTCCACAGAAAGATCAACAACGCCTTCCACATTTTCCATCTGTAATCGAACTTCTTCGGCTTTTGCCCGAAGCTGGTACAGATCAGAACCGAATATCTTAACTGCGATATTCGCTCTCGTTCCAGAAAGCATATGATCAATTCGATGCCCGATTGGCTGACCGATTGTAATATTTGTTCCCGGTACAACGCTTAAATTTACTCTTAGTTCATTGAGCATTTCTTCTTTATTTGAACCTTCCGGTATTTCAAATTTGGCATCAATCTCAGAAGCGTTAACACCTTGAGCATGTTCATCCAATTCTGCGCGGCCAGTACGCCTTGAAGTGGATCTGATTCCTGAGTGCTCCAGAAGAATTTCCTCTATTCGGTTTCCGATAGCATTTGACTCATCCAAAGAAGTTCCAGGGACACTCACCGCACTAATTACCAGTGTGCCCTCATTAAATTCAGGCAGAAATGAACGGCCTAAAAAGGGAGCAACAATTAATGTGATAATAAAAAGAACCAGCGTTCCTGCAAGAACACTTTTTTTGAATCTGAGTGCAAAATCGAGGATATAACTATAACCGGACTTAAGCTTTCCGGTGAACCAGCTTTCTTCTAATTTACCTTTTGCACCTTCTCCACTTAACAGATAATAGCACATGGCAGGAGTTACCGTCATCGCTATTACTAAAGAGGCTCCAATAGAAACGATATAGGCCAGACCTAATGGTTTCAACATTCGTCCTTCAACCCCACTTAAAAAGAAAAGAGGAAGAAAAACGATGATGATGATAAATGTAGCATTAATAATGGAAGATCGTATCTCTTTAGAAGCTTCAAAAATTACATCAATAGATGCTTTTTGTTGAGTTTCAGGGAGTTTTGAATTTTCCCTGAGCCTTTTAAAAACATTCTCTACATCAATAATGGCATCATCTACGATTACCCCAATTGCAATTGCCATACCACCAAGTGTCATCGTATTAATAGTGATACCAAAGAATTTCAAAACAAAAATTGAAGCAACCAATGCCAAAGGAATAGCCGTTAGTGATATAATCGTGGTTCTGAAATTCGCGAGGAATAAGAACAGAATAATGATTACCAGAAAAGCACCATCACGTAACGCTTCAATCACGTTTTCAATAGCCAGATCAATAAAATCGGCTTGGCGAAATAGATGCGTATTAATAACAAAACCTTCAGGTAAACTTTTCCCAATCTCAGCAAGTGTCGCATCAATGGTATCGGTTAAGTCGAGCGTATTAGCTCCGGGTTGTTTTTGAATAGAAATTATGACGGCGGGCTCTGCATTTACTGAAGCATCTCCAATTTTTTCTGAAGCAGCAATCTCAACTTTTGCAACATCACCAACTAAAACAGGTTGGTTTTTATGCTGAATGATTACCGATTGTTCAAGATCTTCAATCGAATACGCACGTCCAATACCACGAATGGTATATTCCTGACCATATTCCCTAAAAAATCCCCCTGAGAAGTTCTGATTAGAAGCTTCAACGGCGGTTAGTACCTGATCGAGTGTAATCTCATAAACCTTAAGCTTTTCAGGATCAACACGAACTTGATATTGCTTTTTACCGCCACCAATAGGAATAACCTGTGCGACTCCCGGAATAGCGAGTAATCGTCTACGTATTTCCCAATCAGCAGCTGTACGAACTTCGAGTTCTGAATGATTTTCACTGCTTACGCTCACCAGCATGATCTCTCCCATAATAGATGAGATCGGAGCCATGATGGGTGGCGGAACTTCTTCCGGCAAGTTGCTCCCAACCATTTGAAGTTTTTCGTTCACTATCTGCCGGGCTTGAAAAATGTCCGTTCCCCACTCAAATTCTACCCAAACAATAGAAATCCCCATTGCGGTTGAGGAACGTACGCGTCTTACTCCGGTTGCTCCATTCACGGCTGTTTCAATAGGTAAAGTTACCAATCGCTCTACCTCTTCGGGGGCCATCCCGTGAGCTTCTGTCATTACTGTTACCGTAGGTGCGGTAAGGTCGGGGAAAATATCCACGGGCATCCTTAGCACCACATAAATCCCGGCTGCTAATAGTGCCACTGATGACACCAACACAACAAGACGTTGCTTTAAAGAACCTTTAATTATTGCGTCTAACATAGTATATCCTTATTCAATTAATGTGCATGGCCATGTGCAGGCGCTTCGGATGAAAGTGAAGCAAGCTTCACCTGATAGGGATTCACAGTAACCACATGTTCCCCTTCATTGAGTCCAGAGGTAATCTCAATCATACCCCTATCTCGTATTCCTGTGTTTACTCTTCTCTTTTCAAAAGACTCTCCCGATACGTGCACAAAAACAAAGAAACTTCCTTCTTCTTCAATAAGTGAACCTTCCGGTACGGCAATAGCACGCTCTTTTTGATCAGTATCGACATATACATTGGCAAACAAACCTGTTTGAAGAGACTGATTAGGATTGTCCATTTCATAAATCAGAGATACCGTCCTTGTTTTGGAATCTACACTCTTTCCCGTGCTAACTAACCGCCCATTGAACTCATTTAAATCATACAAACGCTCATCGCCTTGAACTTTGAAAGAAGCGGAACGAGGCGTTGATAAAGAAGTTCGTTGTGAAGCCGGGACGTGCACATAAAGCCAAACTTTTGACATATCGGCAATAAGAAAAAGGGGATCACCAACATTCACCTGCATTCCGGGAGTAACATACGTTTCAAGGAATGTTCCTGAAATCGGTGATTTTAATGCAAACCGGTAAGATTCTTGAGAATCTCCATAGGTATTAACCGAAGAGGTATCAACTTGTACAATCTCATTAATTGTTTGAAACTGTATAAGTGCTCTCCGATATTCGATCCGGGCTTTATCAAGATCAACCTCTGGGACAGCTTCTCGTTCAAACAGTCTTTTTTGACGATCTAAATTTTTCCGTGCAAGCTCAAGCTCAGCTTGTGCATTGATAAACTGTTGAGCATAATTTTCTCCATCAGCTGACTGAATAGCAGGATTCAACACCAACACAGAGGTTCCTTTAGTTACTCTGTTTCCTGATACAGGAAGTTTGGTATTCATAGTTGGTAATATGATTCCTGAAAAGGGAGCAGATACTACTGCCTGCCCATTGTTACGTGCAGCAATCTCTCCATGTGCTTCTATCGTTCTGGTAAGAGTTTTGCGTGCTATACGTTGTGTGCCAAATGGGATTTTCCACTGTTGCTCTTTAAGAAAAGAAATGAGGTTGGGGTCTTCCTCATCACTAACGGCAGGAATTTCTTCCATCGAGTTGTAAACAGGAATTCCGTTTACAAACAGTGTGTCTTCTACCATTCCTGCTATTGTAATTGTAAGGTTGTACCGACCTGCTTGCTGAAAAGTAAAATCGGGACCATAAATACCCGGAATTCTTACTTCCCGTTCTGTAATCGAAACCCTTTTACCTTTATCAGAAACTAGAGTAAAATTTACGACAGAATTATCCATCGCTGCAAAATCCGAAAGACGTGTTAAGTGAACCGCAAATGTAGCTTCTTGCCCTACAATGAGTTCAGGATACTCCATAAACAGTTCCGTTTTATCCGTCCACTTGGTAATCACACCAGCCCCTTCTAACTCATGCTCATGATGATCTTGGTCGGATTCATTTTCATGATAATGAGATTCTCCACCTTCGTAACTGTGTGCTTCTTCATCATTAGATTGCTCATCACTCTCATTATCATGGCTATGTTCAGAATCTTCATCATGTGGCTGTGTCTTTTGTTCTGATTGATTTTGGTTTGAAGTAGCCGGTTGTTCATGTGTGTGATCTGCGTCTTCTCCATGCGGATGTTCTGCTTCATTGCTGCCACAGCCGGAAAACAGAAACAGTGTTGCGACTGTAAAAATTAAAAATGATTTTTTCATTGGTCGATATTTTGTTGGTTTGAAAAAAGATTACCACCCGAAACAAGATCTAACTTGTATAAAGCTTGATTGTATTCGGCGATGGTTTCGTAAAAAAGTGTTTGCCCAGTAACATAGGCTTCAGTTGCATCTAAAAGCTCTAACAACGAATATGCACCTTCCTGGTAAGCGGTTTTTGCTGTTTCAAGCATTGTGCTATTCCCTGAAAAGTCCTGAACAGAATCCCATTGCTTTGCAAACTGAACAACCCGCTGATAGGCTAAAGTTATTTCGTTTTGAACAGAGCGGTTTTTCAATTCTAAGGAGGTAGAAAACGTTCTGGCTTGGGCATACGTACTCATTACATTTCCTTTATTTTGATTGAATAAAGGCAGCTTTATAGATCCCCCAATTACAAAACCTTCCGAACCATTGGACTGACTTTTATAGCCTAAATTAATATTGAAATCAGGGAAACGCTCTCTTCGCTCAACAGTGTATTGTAGCTCAGAAGCTTCTCCAAGAAATTCAAGGTTTTTAATATCAGATCGATTCCCTAACGCATATTCAATCAGAGATTCTTTGGATTCGGATATCGGTATTACCGTAAATTCTTCATTGAGTTCAAGTTCTTGCGAATAATCTATTTGAGGAGAAATCATCAATGTAAGCTGATTTCTAGTATCACTCAATTGAGCCTGTACTTTATCTGCCAGTTTTTGATATTTGCTGAACTCTATGCTAAATCGTTGAAGCTGAACAGTTGAGTAAGCACCCTCATCTCTTCTTGCTTTAGCCGATTTTTGAGCTTGTTTTACAACCTCAGCAGCTTCCATAAGAGCATTCAGTTTATGAGACAAGAACCAATGTTCAACATAAAGAGATTTCAATGTCCGGATGAGTAACTGCTCTTTGTAACGAAATTCTAACTTCGCCGCTTCATTCAAACTCGATGCACTTCGGTTTCTCAGAAATGGTTGACCAAAAAGTTCAAGTGGTTGAGATAATTGAATGGTCGTTTCATCATAGTACGGCGATCCGGCATTCAGGCTTTCATGATAAACGATAATTTCAGGGTTTGCGAATGCTTTATAGATTTGAGCATCTCCCCTTTGACGTTCCTCCTCAAGCTCCAACAACATACGCTGTAAACTATTTTTCTGAAAAAGCTCAACAGCCTTATCAAGAGAAATAGGAACATTTTGTGCTTGGATTAGAGATGGCAATAAAATGATTAGTAATGCCAAACCTCTTATCCAATATCTGGATAGATTCATGGTCTAAAATTTGAGATTTATAAATAAAAATGAGATAGGCAGGCAAAAAAGCCTGAAATAGCTAAGCTATTGGAGGGGCACGTAGAGAAAAAGAAAGATGGATATCTTGCGAATAAATAATATCCGGAGGCGGTAAATCAAGCAGGGTTAAATTATCCAAACTGAAACCGCACTCAGTATTTGTAATAGTGGCAAAAAGATTGGAAGTAGATTCAATCTGAGCCGTTATTTTTTTTGAGTGAGATAAAATACCACTTAAATCAATGGTTGAAACTTCATGCTCTTTATCTGCATCATTAGAAGCATGGGAATTATCCGCTTTTTGGTCTGAATGAGAATGGGCATGAAGAAGAACATGAACATCCCCGTGATCAAAAATATGATCGAACATAGAATGGAGGTGCAAACCGTTTCCAAAAAATACACATAACGTGCTTGCCAGAATAACAGCTTGGGCTGATAGCTTGAAAATTCTATTTCTTTTAAAAATATTCACGAAAAGAAAATAGTGGCGCAAGTTATAAATACCAAAAGCAAATTGATAAGAAATGAAAAAATATAGCTACTAATAGCTGCTTAGTATATAGAATAGTTACAACTCACAAACTATTTCCAATCACTACAGCTTTTAATTTATATCTCTAACAATAACAGTACCTAATTCGAAACTTTATTCTTTAACCCGAATTATTCATAGTGCGGTTAATCCGTGTCAAATTTATTTTAGCTGACGATATTTTTTTGTAATCGGATTGGATTATTGATTTCACGCATTCAAAAAGATGATTTTCAGCTGTTTTTTAGAATTATTTCAGCAAAATTTGGCTATTTTTAACTACAGGACACATTGATCCCGAGCTTGCTATTTATTTCACGTAGCAAGCCTTATTGAGTAATTATTGCTCGGAATAGGTCTTGGTAAACAAAAGCCTTTACACCTCGTTCCGTAGCTCCGCTGCGGAATGCCCCGTTGGAGCGCTACTCCCAACACTCAGCTCTCAAATAGACTCACCAAAGTAAGATGTTCCAACGCGATGGAATTTCAGACACAGGCATTTGGT
>TARA_R110002110_G_scaffold415044_2_pt1 | contig 14579 bp, 13 predicted proteins | sample TARA_R110002110 | Tara Oceans TARA_R110002110 (sample SAMEA4397330) | marine metagenome | biome: Polar Biome; feature: [SRF] surface water layer (ENVO:00010504); material: water (ENVO:00002006), including particulate matter (ENVO:01000060) such as... | depth 5 m
TAAAAATGGCGCGTTAATCCTCAGTTAAACTTAAGCCACCCTCTTCAGGTGGATCCGGTGTGAATGGATTATTATTTTGCTTGGATTTTGTGATTTTAATGTCATTTTCATTCTCTTGAGGGGAGGCTTGCTTTCCTTTTTCTGCTAGCTGAATTTTTAGGCGTAAATTATTTTTGGAGTCTGCATTACGCATTGCTTCTTCTAGTGTAATCTTACCTTCGAAATAGAGTTTTTCTAGAGCTTGATCAAATGTTTGCATACCTAAGTTAGATGATTTTTCCATAATGGATTTAATTTCAGAAATATCCCCTCGTTGAATTAAAGCTAATATAATAGGGGTGCCCAGTAAAACTTCTATTGCAACGGTTCTTTTGCCATCTTTGGTTGGAATAAGGCGTTGCGAAATAATAGCTCTTAAATTAAATGATAGGTCTAATAGTAGTTGATTTTTTCTTTCTTCAGGGAAGAAGTTAATAATGCGATCTAAAGCTTGATTAGCATTATTGGCATGTAGTGTTGACAAGCATAAATGTCCAGTTTCTGCAAATGCAATTGCATGTTCCATGGTTTCTTGGGCTCTTATTTCACCAATCAGAATCGCATCAGGTGCTTGTCGCAATGTATTTTTTAGGGCATCTTCATAGCTATCCGTATCCATACCAACTTCACGTTGACTGACAATAGATTTTTTATGTGTGTGAATAAATTCGATGGGATCTTCAATAGTAATAATATGACCGGTTTGATTTTCATTACGATGATTCACTAATGCGGCCAATGAGGTTGATTTCCCTGAGCCCGTTGAACCTACAAATAAAACCAGTCCTCTTTTCTCTAAGATGATATCTTCCAGGATAGAGGGTAGTCCCAATGCTTTTAATGATGGGATTTCAGTATGGATTAATCTAATGACCATGCTGACTTCACTACGCTGTACAAATACATTGACTCTAAAGCGGCCTACATCCTTGTAGGAAAGTGCAAGGTTCAGTTCAGGTTTTTTTTGAAATTGATTTTTTTGCTCTGAATCCATAATTTGATATGCCATAGTTTGGACTTCGCCTGTATTGAGTTTGTTATCACTTAACTTTTCAAACCGGCCATTAGCTTTTACCATGGGGGGAGCGCCCGTGCTGAGAAATAAATCAGATCCATCCATCTCTTGCATTTTTAACAGCATCGCTTTGATATCCATTTGACTAGTGATCCCCATTTATCATTTCAATTAGTTAATTTTCAAGCAAAATAATTATGTATTGCTTTATATTTAGACGACTGATGTAAGTATAGATGATTGTTTACATGGCATTGATCTCAGGTGCAAAATGCCTTTGATTTACTGTTAAAATGTTAAACAGAATTGGTTACATTTTTAAAAAACTTAGATAACTTACACTTTACTCATACTTTAGGAGAGTCAGCATGGATTTTGGAATAGTCGTCATACTCATTGTAGCCCTTGGGCTTGTGGTGATTTTTATGTCTGCTAAGCAGGTACCACAAGGTTATCAGTGGACGATTGAACGCTTTGGGCGCTATACACTAACATTGCATCCAGGTCTGTCTTTAATTTTGCCATTCGTGGATCAGGTTGGGGCAAAACTCAATATGATGGAACAAGTGGTAGAAATCCCTTCACAAGAAGTGATTAGCAAAGACAATGCAATGGTTAAAGTCGATGGAATTTGTTTTTTTCAATTGATTGATGCCGCTAAGGCGGCTTATGAAGTGAATGACTTAACCAGAGCCATTAAAAACCTGACAATGACAAATATCAGAACAGTCTTAGGTTCGATGGACTTGGATGAGGCTTTATCTAATCGCGATCAAATTAATACTAAATTATTATCAGTGGTGGATGAGGCGACAACGCCATGGGGTGTAAAAGTAACCAGAATTGAAATAAAAGATATTTCGCCACCTAAAGATCTCGTTGCTGCCATGGCTGCACAAATGAAAGCAGAAAGAGAAAAACGGGCTAATATTTTGGAAGCGGAAGGATTTAGACAGTCTGCTATTTTAAAAGCGGAAGGTCAAAAGCAATCCATAGTATTAGATTCAGAGGGTCGAAAAGAAGCTGCATTCAGAGATGCAGAAGCCAGAGAACGTTCCGCTCAAGCTGAGGCAGCTGCGACGGAGATGGTGTCTAAAGCGATTGCTTCTGGTGATGTACAAGCCATTAATTATTTTGTGGCACAGAAATATATCGAAGCCTTAGGCAATATTGCGACAAGTGATAACCAAAAATTGCTTCTAATGCCATTAGAAGCCAGTAGTGTTATTGGCTCGGTTGCTGGGATAGCGGAAATTGCAAAACAAACCTTTGGTAAAGGATCTTAATTATGGATGCTGTCTTGTCGGGACTAGAGTATTGGCATTGGTTTGCATTGGCTGTGACCTTAGTAATTTTTGATGTGGCGACAGGTGCCACATTTATATTCTTGTGGTGTGGTGCGGCTGCGGCTTTAGTGGGTGTTATTTTATTAGTATTACCCAATATGACTTGGGAATATCAATTAATGATATTTGGTTTGGGGGCAATGTCGAGCTTATTGATGTGGTTTTTTTATCTCAAAAAAAGACCACAAACATCAGACCAACCTAATTTAAATATGCGTTCCAGGCAATATATTGGTCGTACATTTAATTTAATTGAGCCCATAGAAAATGGTCGAGGTAAAGTGCGGGTCGGTGATACCTTGTGGCGAGTACAAGGCGCTGATTTACCCATTGGGAATAAAGTCACCGTAATCGATGTAGATGGTGTAATTTTAGTTGTGAAAAAAGCAGAGTAGTTATTATGGAAAGAAGCTCTGGGTTGAGCCGACCCGGTATATTAGATGTGATAACACAAAGATATTGGCAGAATTATCTTGTAGCCTGTGAGACAAAAGACATACCGGAATCTGTGAATATAAAAAGCCAAAGCTTTCAAGATAATATGATGCACATAATGGCTATTAGTGATTTTGCTGCTAAAATATTCTGCTTAAATCCTGAATGGCCTATTCAATGTCATGAGCAAAGCTATCCCGCTTTAAGGCCTGCGACAATACGACAAAGTTTGAAATTAATTTTTCAAGACGAGGCGATATTTGAAGATGTAAAACAGCGTGTTCGATTGTTCCGAAATAAAATGATGTGTCTAATCATGATGCGATTTATATTGAAAAAGTCTGATTTAAGCACGCATTTTTATGAACTCTCTATGGTTGCTGATTTAATCGTTGAGATGAGCACACAATATATCAAATCAAAGATGAAGAATGATATCGGTGAGCCGGTTACTCTTACGGGTGACAGCATTGCCTTTAATATTATCGCGCTGGGAAAACTGGGGGGGCAGGAGCTTAATTTTTCTTCAGATATTGATTTGATTTTTAGCTACTCGGATAAAGGCGAGGTAAAGGAAGTTGCGAGGCCCATCAGCGTAGAGCAATATTTTACGCGTATGGGACAAAGCTTAATTGAGCTTTTGTCCGCCATAACAGAAGATGGATTTGTTTATCGAGTGGACATGCGATTGCGGCCGTATGGTAATAGTGGTGCTTTAGTAATGCACTATGACCAGTTAGAACAATACTATCAGTATCAAGGGCGAGATTGGGAACGGTATGCCTTCGTTAAGGCAAGAATTGTTTATGGTGATTTCAAAAGTCAGAAAAAATTAAATAATATCATACAGCCTTTTGTCTACAGAAAATATTTAGATTATAGTGCCTTTGATGCCTTAAGAGAGATGAGATCAAAAATTCAATTAGATGTTATCAAGCATAAACGTCAAAACGATATAAAGCTGGGTAATGGTGGGATTCGCCAAATTGAGTTTTTTGTACAAGCATTACAGCTGATTCGAGGCGGAAAAAATCCTAGCTTACAAAAGAGACATTTATTAAGCGCGATTGAAGCTTTAAGTAAAATTCAAGCCATCAATGATGATGTATATAATGCCCTTAGAAATGGTTACGAGTTTTTTCGTGAGTTTGAGCATTATATACAGTTTATCAGGGATGAGCAGACGCACTTAATACCCGAGAATTCACTAGACCAAGCTCGCGTAGCATTCGCCATGCATTTTGATAGTTGGGAATTATTGTTGGCGCAATTAAACAAACATCGTCATATAGTATCTCAATATTTCAACTCACTTTCAGATGTTTCAACAAATCAAACGCCCCAACATATAGAGCAAATTACTTATGCAAAAGCGCTGTGGGTTAATGCCGAAATGATGTCGGGTCAGCCCGCTGCTGTCACAGAAAACTTTATAGATGTGTTGCAAAAATTTAAAAATAGCTTTGCAGTACGTGAGTTAAAAGAAAAATCAAGAAAACGGCTAAATCAAATTATGCCTGTTGTTTTGGATAAAATTATTCAGTCAAGTCGGCCACAGGTATTACTGGAACGGTTATTAAAGTTTTTTGCTGCTATTTTGCGGCGCTCGGCATATCTCACTTTTCTGATTGAAAAAGATGAAGCACTTAATTATCTACTGAAAGTGTTAGAGCAAAGTGAGTGGATAGCTAAAAATTTGTCACAATATCCGGTGTTATTAGATGATATTTTGGTGCCATTATCTATTTCAAAAATACAGTCGAAAAGTTTTTGGCAAGAATCTTTAAACCGGGAGTTAAAAGAATTAGATGATGATTTAGAATTGCAAATGGAGAAGCTAAGGCAGTTTAAATTAAGTGCTTATTTGAATATTTCCCTTCTGGAAATATTTGAACAAAAAGAAATTGGTGTGTCATTGGCGCTGGGATATCTTGTCGAGACTATTCTGGAGAAGGTTTATGATATTTGCTTGAAGTTTGTGATAGAAACTTTTCAGTTGCCCTTTGAAAATGACAATATTGCGCAGCATTTTCCGTTTGCGATTGTGGCTTATGGCAAGTTAGGCGCAGGCGCATTATCTTACCAGTCAGACTTAGATTTGGTATTTTTGTATCTTGATGAGCAAATGGTCCCTCCTAGTCACGACAAGATAAAAACGGAGGTTTTTGTTAGATTTGCGCAGCGAATTATTCATGTATTAAGTACGCCTATGTTTTCTGGCACCTTATTTGATGTCGATGTGGGGTTAAGGCCAGGGGGGAGTGCTGGGATGCTGGTTAGCTCTGTTTCAGGTTATGAAAAATATTTAACCACACAGGCATGGACTTGGGAGCACCAAGCATTGGTGAATGCACGATTTTTATTAGGAAGTGAAATAATTGCCCAAGATTTCAAGGTGATTCGAAAAAATATATTATGCTTGAAACGTGACCCAGAAGTTTTAAAAAAATCTATTTGTGACATGCGAGATAAGATGCTGATAAACTTGGCCTGCGAAGAGGATAGTTTGAAAGTAACAATGGGTGGCATGGTGGATGTAGAGTTTATAGCACAATACGGCGTGTTATTACTCGCGCACAAACATCCAGCGCTAACGCAGCAATATGGTACAACGCACCTTTTAAAAATGCTTGGGTCATATCATTTTTTGCCTCTCAAACAAATAATGGTCTTGTCAGATGCATATGGTTATTACCAAAAGCAGCAGCGATTATTGTTATTGAAAACAGGCGAAAATGAGAATGTGATTCAATTACAGGAACACCAATCAGAAGTTGCGGCAATTTGGGGAAAGTTATTTGAAGCTACAGGGTGTTGTTAGTTGACTCGTTTTTGTAAGTCATTCACAATCACTTAGGATTTAAGTGTCATCAAAACATAATGCTGCACGCCCTAAAGCCACCTGCTCAATAGTTCCCTGTAGGAGATAAGCTATTGAATGTAGAGAAGTGTGTAAGCAGTTTTATAAAAACTAAAGATGTAGGAGTTAATTCATGTCGACAATGGCGGATAGAGATGGTGAAATCTGGATGGATGGAAAGTGGATGCCGTGGCGTGATGCTAATATTCATGTATTAACTCATACCTTACATTACGGTATGGGTGCCTTTGAAGGTATTAGAGCATATGATACTTCAGAAGGACCCGCTATTTTTAGATTAGAGGAACACACGGATCGATTTTATCGTTCAGCCCATATATTAGGCATGAAGATTGACTACGATAAAGAGACGCTATTACAAGCACAAAAAGAATCTTTGATTCGAAATAAATTAAGTTCTGGATATATCCGTCCTATCTGTTTTTATGGAAGTGAAGGGATGGGGTTGCGAGCTGATAATCTTAAAACGCATGTCGCAGTTGCAGCTTGGCCTTGGGGAGCATACTTAGGGCAAGAAGCTTTAGAGAAAGGTATTCGAATCAAAATATCTTCTTTTTCTCGCCATCATGTCAATGTTGCGTTGTGTCGAGCAAAAGCGACGGGACATTACATCAATTCTATTTTGGCGCTTCAAGAAGCAATTCGTGATGGTTATGATGAAGCGTTGTTATTAGATACTCAAGGTTTTGTTGCCGAAGGCTCTGGTGAAAACTTCTTCATGGTTCGAAATGGTAAGTTAATCACCCCAACATTAACATCTTGTTTAGAGGGTATTACACGAGAATCCATCATGCAGATTGCAAAAGATCTGGATATTGAGGTGGTGGAAACACAAGTAACACGAGATGACGTGTATACCTGTGATGAGTGCTTTTTCACCGGAACGGCTGCAGAGGTCACGGCTATTCGTGAGTTAGATGGACGTCAAATTGGAACTGGTAAGATGGGAGCTGTTACTCGTCAAATTCAAGAAATATTTTTTGCAGCGGTTCATGGCAAAGTAGAAAAATATAAGCATTGGTTGACGCTTGTAGCAGACTAAATAAAAAATAATTATATAATTTAGACCCATTAAGTGATGTGTATAACTTTGAGGTTTGTGCGCGTCACTCTTTTTAATCGCAATTCACATGGCTAACTCTTTCATTTTCGTGTGCTTTTATATTTCAAGTTTACTATTCAGGTTTACTCTATCTCTTCATCTTCAGCCCTATGCTAGAATACAGATTCGTTTTGCGCGTAAAATAAATATTATTTGTTCGTTTTCAAAGGTGTAGAAATGACTGATGATGAGAGACCATTAGCTTCAGCAAAAAAAACATACAAGGTGACTAACAGCGATTTGCCCTTGTCGTGCCCCATGCCTGGTATGGCGCTGTGGAATGCACACCCCAAAGTTTATTTGCCAATAGAAAAAAGTAAAAAAAGTGATTGCCCATACTGTGGGGCAACATATATATTAACAGACAAGAAAGAAAGTTGACTTGGGGTTAGTGTTGGAAGATAAAACATTGGTTATAGGGCCATCTTGGGTAGGTGACATGGTAATGTCCCAATCTTTGCTGAAAGCCATTAAAGAGAAATATCCCAATACAAAAATTGATGTGTTAGCACCGATTTGGAGCCAATCATTAACTCAAAGAATGCCTGAAGTGACAAATGGTTTGCCAATTGCAATTAAGCATGGTGAACTAGGGATCATGAAAAGATATAAGTTAGCTAAGTCCCTACGTGAGGCCCAGTACCAGCGTTGTTTTGTGTTGCCTAATTCTTTTAAGTCAGCATTAATACCATTTTGGGCGAAGATTCCACAACGTATTGGTTGGCGGGGAGAATGGCGGTATCCACTATTAAATGACATAAGAATTTTAAATAAAAAACGCTTGCCTTTGATGGTCCAGCGTTATGTTGCATTAGCGCATAAGGCAAATGCAATATTACCTCAAAATTTGCCAAATCCCCAGTTGCGAGTTGAGCCGCAATCTGTACAAGCAGCCCTAACCAAACACGGTTTAAGTCAAAATAAGGGCAAAATTATATCATTATGCCCAGGGGCTGAATTTGGTCCTTCTAAGCGTTGGCCTGAGCAATCTTATGCGACATTGGCAAAACATTTCTTAAGCCAGGGTTATCAGGTCTGGATTTTTGGTTCTCAAAAAGATGATGAGGTTGCTCAAAAAATTAATCGAGTCTGTCAAGAAGCTTGCGTGAACCTTTGTGGTAAAACATCGTTGGCAGAGGCAATAGATTTATTGTCTTTGAGCGCTTGTGTTGTGAGTAACGACTCAGGTTTGATGCATATTGCAGCTTCTTTAGGTAGGCCCGTTGTGGCTGTTTATGGATCGACCGATCCTGGTTTTACGCCACCTTTAAGTCAAAAGGTGAAAATTATACAATCCACAATAGCATGCAGCCCTTGCTTTGAAAGAGTCTGTCCTTTAACCGATCCCCGAAAGCATCATGCTTGTATGCAGATGTTAAAACCAGACTCGGTGATTTCAGCAGTATTAGAGATGACCTAGTTATGTTAAAAGTATTAATAGTTAAGATGTCCTCGTTAGGAGATGTGATTCATACCTTGCCTGCTGTGACAGATGCGGCAAAAGCTTGTCCAGGTATACGTTTTGATTGGGTTGTTGAGCCTGCATTCCAAGAGATCCCTCAATGGCATCCTGCCGTAAATCGTGTTTATGCTGTCCCCGTCCGATATTGGCGAAAAAATATATTATCCACGTTGGCAAAAGGGGAGCTGAAGCACTTTATAAGTGATATTAGACAGGAAAAATATGACCTTGTCATTGATGCGCAGGGTTTGTTAAAGAGTGCTTTAGTGTCTATGATCACCAAAGGCCCCCTAACAGGGCTTGCGAAACAATCAGCGCGCGAGCCCATTGCGAGTTGGTTTTATCAAAGTAAAATTATCTTAAGTAAAAAACAACATGCCGTTGAAAAAGTTCGCCAACTTTTTGCGCAAGCATTAGGATATACTTATGATCCGGGTGATTTAAATTATGGCATTGATAAAGCTCGGCTTCAGCCTTTTCCTATTGCTGGGGAGTACGTTGTCTTTTTGCATGGCACGACTTGGGCAACAAAACATTGGCCTGAATATTATTGGAGACAATTAGCAGAGATACATTCCGCGCATGGTATTAAAGTCTTGTTGCCTTGGGGGAATGCCGCTGAAAAATTAAGAGCAGAACAAATACAGGCACATTGTCAAAATAAAGGCTTTTCTATCGTGCCAGAAGTTTTACCGGCGCTTAACTTGAGCCAGATTGCTTTGGTGATAGGAAATGCAATGGGTGTTGTTGCAGTCGATACAGGGTTAGGGCATATCTCTGCCATGATGAATGTTCCTACGGTATCCGTTTATGGCCCTACCTATCCTGGATTTACAGGATCATATGGGCAAAATCAATCACATATGAGTGTTTCTACAGATTGCCATCCCTGTTTCGCAAAGCAATGTCCTATTGCAAAACAGGGGGATCAGGTTTACCCACCTTGCTTTGCTTCTTTGCCGGCAGAAAAAGTTTGGCAGGTGTTTAAACAACAAATTATTACACCGAGAATGCTCGCGGTTAATGCATATGGATAATTTGAGAGCCAAGTTAAAAATAGATTTTTCAAGTGTTGGAGCTTACCTTGCCACTTTGCTTGCATTTGCTATCCCGGTGTCCACCGCCTTAACAACAGTCAGTATGATATTAATTTTACTACTTTGGCTTTTTAGTCCTAATATTAAGCCGCGTATAACATTATATTTTCAAAATCCGCTCACGCCTTACATTGGCGCACTGGTCGGTGTTGTCTTTATAGGTATGACATATTCACCTGCGGCGCCAGCGGATATTTTTGATGTTTGCAAAGATGCGGTGCGTTTAAGTTTTATACCCCTGCTAATGTATTACTTGCAAGACGATAAGCATAGATTATGGGTGGGGAAGGCATTTGTATGTGCGATGGTTTTAACCATGGTCTTAGGCTACTGTAAAGTCTACGGTGGGTTGCCCATAGGAGAAAAATATACGGTAGGTGCTGTATTTAAAAGTCATATTAAGACAAGCTATTTTATGGCTTTGGCGGCATTTTTTACTGTTTTATATGGTATTCAGCATCCTAAACAGCGCTGGTGGCTGGGTATCCTAGTTGTATTGATGATGCATTATTTGTTTTTTTTAAGCGTTGGGCGGATCGGTCATTTAACACTGTTTGTATTGAGCTTGGTTTTTGCTTGGCGTCGTTGGAAATTTAAAGGCTTTGTGTGTGCTGGGATTGCGTTATGTCTCCTTTTTGCGCTGGCTTATCAGTCCTCAAGTGTTTTTTCTGATCGAATTAATCTCTTAAAAAGAGATTGGGTATTATATCAAGAAGGTGGGCGTTTAATTGAGTCATCGCTGGGCTCCAGAATAGAATTTGCCGACTCCAGTATGAGAATATTTGCAACCAGCCCTGTTGTTGGCATAGGGACAGGCGCTTATGCGCACGGGTATGAAACCCTGCATAAAGATGAAACTATCTTAATGACAGTGAATCCACATAATGAGTATCTACGTTTCATGGTAGAGACGGGTTGTATTGGGCTCATTGTATTATTAGCGTTGTTTTTTAAGCAATGGCAACTCACACGACAGCTACCACCCAATCAACGTTTGTTAGCACAAGGCTGCTTGGTGTCTTTTTATGTAGGCTGCTTGTTAAATTCTTGGCTAGCTGACTTTACTGAAGCTTATTTTTATTGCCTCTTTTCGGCAGTTTTGTTTTCCAAGCTGGGTCGTGAGTTTGTTTCAGAACCTGCGCCGGTGGAGTTGGAGCAGGCATTATGAAGCCTTCTGTTTCCTTAGTTATTACGACCTACAATTGGCCTGAGGCATTGGAGCAGGTTTTAGAATCTATACAGCATCAGAGACCATGGGGCACATCGTTAGAGGTGATTATTGCGGATGATGGCTCGACTCAGGAGACAAGAAACTTGATTGAAGCATGGCGGAAGAGACTGTCTTGTCCATTGATTCATGTTTGGCAACCTGATAATGGTTTTCAAGCTGCTCGCATCCGAAACTTAGCAGTCAAACAAGCTCAAAACCAATATATTATATTTATTGACGGCGACTGTATTTTAAGCCCTCAATTTTTAAACCGGCATATGGTGCTGGCTGAGAAGAAATGGTTTGTTTCAGGCAATCGAGTTTTGTTAAGTCAAAAATTTTCTCAAGCCGTTCTTAAATATAAAATGTCACTTTGTCACTTTGGCTTCAAGGATTGGCTGAACGCTTGGCACCAGACATTTACGAATAAATTATGGCCTAATTTATACATATCGAATCATTGCTTTAGAAAGTTATACAAAAAACGCTGGACGGGTGCAAAAACATGTAACTTGGGCATGTGGCGGGACGATTTTTTAACGGTAAAAGGTTTTGATGAAGGCTTTCAAGGTTGGGGGTTTGAAGATTCAGACCTAATTGTACGGTTAATTAATAATGGTACATACCATAAAAATGGACGCTTAGCTGTACCAGTCTATCATTTGTGGCATCCGGATGCCTCAAGAGATAATCAGGAGGCTAATTTGGCATTTTTGCATCAAACAATAGCGAAGAGTCGAGTTCAGCCTCAAAGTAGTATATTTTGTCTTGATGGTTTTGGGCATGATACTCAAAACATTTAACCAATTTATTCGCATTGATAGCCGTTTTAATGTAGATGATATCTTGCTTATGTGTTCTAAAATGGATGATTTTTTTTCTAATCCACTCGTTGTGTTAAAAGATGATAGTACATCAACAGTGATTTTATCTGAGTTAAATGGACAAAAGTATGTCATTAAGCGAGCCAATACTAAGAACATAGCTCATATTTTTAAACGCGCCTTAAAAACATCCAGAGCGCAAAAAAACTGGGATAATGCGCGTCGGCTGAATAAAATAGGCATTCCAGCCATTCAAGCGATTGCGATGATGGAAGAGCGATGGGGTATTTTTAAAGGGCGTTCTTACTTTGTTTGTCCATATATTGATGGTGTTGATGCACGACAATTTTTTGCTCGTGATGCCCAGCCCAATACAACATGGGCAACTGTTGCTCAAAATATTTGCACAATGATCCAAACATTGGCGCAACATAAATTGAGCCATCGAGATTTAAATTTAAGCAATATTATTCTAGTTTCCAATGTGCCCTATCTGATAGATCTCGATGCCATGACACATTATAAAATTCCTTGGGTGGCAAGCTGGGCGGCCAAAAAAGAGCAGCGTCGCTTTATGCAAAATTGGCAAAATGATCCTAAACCGCACAACAGTGCTGCTAAATTATTTCAAGCATTATTAAGCTAATGCACACAATTGATTGAGTAACATGAAGACTGATTTAAAAATACAAAAGGTAAATGACATGCAGTGTCCACATTTTGATAATTTACATGTAATCGTGGTAGGGGATGCCATGCTAGATCGTTATTGGCATGGTGATACTTCCAGAATTTCACCTGAAGCGCCCGTGCCGGTTATTAAGGTCGACCAAACAGAAGAGCGGGTCGGTGGTGCTGCGAATGTGGCAGTGAATGTGAGCGCTTTAGCAGCCAGAACAACGCTTATTTCTGCTATAGGGCAAGATGCTTTTGGAGAACGCCTACAATTTTTATTAGAGAAAGAGCAGGTGAGTTGTGATTTTATACGCTCAGCAGAAGTTGATACAATTACCAAGCTGAGAGTATTAGGCCGGCATCAACAGCTACTCAGATTAGACTTTGAAAAATATTACCCATGGCCAGCCGACATTATTTTAGAAAAGCTAGAGCCTCACTGGGCGAGCGCTGATGCTCTCATTTTGTCAGATTATGCAAAGGGCATGCTAGCAAACCCCCAGGCAATCATACAGGCTGCTCGACAACATAATGTGAGAGTGATTGTTGATCCTAAAGATGAGGATCTCAGTCTATATCGTGGCGCGAGTATTTTAACACCCAACCTGAAAGAATTTGAAGCAGCCGTTGGTAAGTGTTTGGATGAGCAAGCGATTGTGGAAAAAGGGCAGAGACTACTAAAAGACCTGAGTTTAGATGCTTTGCTCGTGACACGAAGTGCTGATGGCATGACATTGCTACAAAGCAATGAAAAAGTATTGCATATCCCAACCCAAGCAAGAGAAGTTTACGATATTACAGGCGCAGGCGATACCGTTATTGCTGTTTTGGCTTCGGTGCTGGCTTACAATGGGGATTATGCACTGGGCGCACAATTAGCAAATGTGGCGGCTGGTATTTCTGTTGGGCGCTTGGGCACAGCAACAGTCAGTCGAGCCGAGTTGGAAAATAATATGACAACTCCAAATATACACGCCGATTTTTTAAGTGAAGCGAAGCTTTTGTCTGAGTTGCAAAAGCAACAAAAGAATAATAAAAAAATTGTGATGACAAATGGGTGTTTTGACATTTTACACCCAGGGCACTTACATTACTTAGAAGAGGCTAAGAGTTTGGGCGACTGTTTGGTTGTTGCTATTAATGATGATGCATCGATTAAGCGACTGAAGGGCGAAACGAGGCCTATCAATCCATTAAAAGACAGAGTTAAGGCCTTACTGGCATTAAAAAGCGTGGATTATGTTGTCAGCTTTTCTACCGATACCCCTAGAGATTTAATTGCCAATCTATTACCAGATATCCTGGTTAAAGGAGGGGACTATGAAGTGTCTCAAATTGCGGGGGCAAAAGAAGTCATCGCAAATGGTGGTTCAGTAGAGATATTGTCTTTTATTGATGGATATTCTACCTCAGACTTTATTCAGCGAATATTAAACACAGAAGGTCATGTTGAAGAAACAGCAGGAGAATTTGTATGATTATTGTAACAGGCGGCGCAGGATTTATCGGCTCCAATATCATCAGACATTTAAATCAAGCAGGTTATCTAGATATATTAGTGGTGGATGACCTGACGGAAGGTCAAAAATTTAATAATTTGGTTGGTGCGCAAATTCAAGATTATATGGATAAAGCTGTGTTCTTACAGCGTGTGAAAGACAACGATGGCTTTGGGCAAGATATTCAGGCTATCTTCCATGAAGGCGCTTGCTCTGATACGACAGAGTGGAATGGCCAGTTTATGATGGAAAATAATTATGAGTATAGCAAAATGTTATTTCATTATGCTGTAGAGCGCGGAATACCATTTCTATACGCATCAAGTGCCGCGGTATATGGTGGGGGTCAGATTTTTAAAGAAGAGACAGAGTTTGAGGCTCCTCTGAATGTATATGGATACTCGAAATATTTATTTGATCAATATGTTCGCCAGCACCAAAGTATGATTAATAGCCAAGTTGTGGGTTTTAGATATTTTAATGTTTATGGCCCAAATGAACAGCATAAAGGCTCGATGTCTAGTGTTGCTTTTCATTTGAACAATCAAATCAAAAGCACAGGTAAGATTAAGTTATTTGAAGGCTGTGATGGATATGCAAACGGCGACCAGCATCGTGACTTTGTGTATGTGGATGATGTGGCAGCCGTGAACTTATGGTTTATGAATAACCCTAAAGCCAGCGGAATTTTTAATTTGGGCACGGGTAGAAGCCAACCCTTTAATGATATCGCGAAATCGGTGATGGCTTGGCACAATCGTGGTGAATTAGAATATATTCCTTTCCCAGAGCATTTGAAAGGACATTATCAAAGTTTTACCCAGGCAGATATTACAAAACTGAGAAGCGTTGGGTATGACGCGCCATTTAAGTCCGTTGAAGAAGGTGTGAAGTTGTATTTAGATAGGTTGAATGTTGAGCATTAAATCTCTAAATAGAATTTGTCGTGCCAGCGAAGGCTCTGAGTGATCCCCTCATTTTTGTATACATGAGG
>TARA_R110002110_G_scaffold158868_8_pt1 | contig 14577 bp, 10 predicted proteins | sample TARA_R110002110 | Tara Oceans TARA_R110002110 (sample SAMEA4397330) | marine metagenome | biome: Polar Biome; feature: [SRF] surface water layer (ENVO:00010504); material: water (ENVO:00002006), including particulate matter (ENVO:01000060) such as... | depth 5 m
CGATTACAAGCTGGTATAGTTCCTACGTTTGCAAGATGGGCAAACTTTGAGGCTGGTTCAGAAATACCTGAAGATAATAAAGAAGAAGTAAATCAAGCTTTAGATGATGTTACTCAATATGTTTTTGAATTATTAAGTAGTTCAAATTTTAATTCTGAAGTTCATGAATCATTTATGGATTTAGCTGTTGGTACTGGTGTTATGTTAGTAGAAGAAGGTGATGCTGTAAATCCTATTAAATTTTCTGCTATACCACTTCCGCATTTATCTTTGAGTAATGGGCCAACAAATAAAATTGATACTGTTTTTAGAAAACGATCATGTAAATTAAATGAAATAAAAGTTATGTATCCTAAAGCAGAAATTCCAAATGATGTTATGGAATCAATGGATGAAAATAAAAAATGCACGTTAATTGATGGTGTGTATCAAGTATATGATGAACCTAACGTAGAAAAATTTAAACATTGTGTTATTTTATTAGAAAAAAAAGTAATTATTTTAGAAGAAATATTTGAAGGCGTAGGTTCAAATCCATACATTTGTTTTCGTTGGAACAAAGCATCAGGAGAAGTATATGGTAGAGGCCCAATCTTTAATGCAATGTCTGCAATTAAAACGTGTAATTTAACAATACAATTAATTTTAGAAAATGCACAGATGTCAATATCTGGTATTTATCAAATAGAAGATGATGGAATTGTTAACCCTGACAATATACAATTAGTGCCAGGTTCTCTTATTCCAATCGCACCAAACTCAAGAGGATTACAACCTATTAATTCTGCTGGACGATTTGATGTTGCTCAGTTGGTATTAGAAGATATGAGAGCTAACATTAAAAAAGCATTATATATGGAAACACTTGGTAGACCAGAAGGTACACCAATGACTGCAACAGAAGTAGCAGAACGTATGGCTGATTTATCAAGACAAATTGGTTCATCATTCGGTAGATTACAAGCTGAATTTGTAATTCCATTATTAAGACGTGTTATAAGATTATTAAAAGAACAAGGTAGAATAGATTTACCTATTGTAAATGGTAGAGAAGTAAAAATTCAAGCTGTATCTCCATTAGCAAGATCACAATATCAACAAGATATAAGTGACATAAATAGATTTCATGAGATTATTGGTACTACGTTTGGCCCTCAAATGCTTAACTTAATTGTTAATCAAGATGCTGTGGCAAGACATATCGGTAAACTAATGAATATTCCTGAAAAATTATTACGTGATGAACAGGAACAAGCACAACTAGCCCAACAAATGCAACAAATGGCACAACAAGGACAACTAGAAGGAGAAGCAAATGACGTCATGGGAAGCCCTCAAGGACAACAAGGCCCAGTCTAAACCAGTCAATTCTATTGATGGTTATACAAGATCACCAGAAACAGAAAAAAAATTAAATCAAATATTTGGTTCAGTTTTTAAAGGTGATGATGGGAAACAAGTATTATCATATTTACGATCTATAACTACAGAAGCTGTAGCTGGCCCAAATATGTCTACTAATGAATTATTCCATTTAGAAGGAAGAAGATTTTTATTAGCAATTATTCAATCAAGAATTAATGCAAATTTACAGGAGAAAAAATAAATGAGTGAAGAAGATAAAGTACAGGAAGCGACAACAGAAGAATCATCCAAGCCAGAATACATATCCGATAAATTTTGGGATAATGACAGGGGAGAGGTAAATGTTGAATCGCTAGGTACATCATATAATTCTTTAGAAAAAAAACTAGGACAGCGTACAGATGAATTAACAAAACAGATACGCACAGATATGGAACAAGAACGTAGTGCAAAAGTTCCTGAAAAATATGAAATAAAAATGCCTGATATACCAGAAGATATAGATATGGAAGTACATGAAGATCAACCTTTATTACAATGGTGGTCTGAAACTGCTAAATCTATGGGTTTATCTCAAGATCAATTTAATGATGGTATTAATCAATTTGTACAAAATGAAATAAGTGGATTACCAAATATAGAAGCTGAATCACAATTATTAGGTGATAACGCTAAAGATAGAATTGAATCTGCTGATTTATGGGCAAAAAAACATTTATCAGAAAATGCGTATAGTACAGTTGCTAAATTATCTTCAACAGCAGAAGGTGTAAAAGCATTAGAAGAAATAATGGCACTTAATAAATCTAGTGTTATGCCTAGTTCTCCAACAGCAGTAGATAGTAAACCTTCTTTAACTGATTTACGTTCTATGATGAAAGACCCTAAGTATTGGAAAGATGGAGAAAAAGACCCAGCATATATACAGCGTGTATCTAAATTATTTGAACAAGTATGAGTGATTTTGACAGAAAACATAACTTAGTTTTAGTTATATGGCGTGATACTCGAGAAGTTGATTCAGGTACGTGGCATGATATGGCAGAAGTTGTTAAAACAGCATCTTCTGTTATTCATAGTGTTGGTTGGGTTGTACAAGAAACAGATACTGATTTAAAAATATCAGCAGATCAACCAGCAGATATAAGTGATACCGAAGTAGGGCGTACAACTATTATTCCTCGTGGATGTATAGAAGAAATAATAAATGTGCGTTGCGAAAAAGATGATGATTAGTCATTAATCACCTCAAGACCTTTAGAGTACGCAAATTGCCCATTAAGGATAACTTTTTAGCAAACTTAAAAGACAATCGGTTAACCTTAACTAATGGAGAAATAAAATGGCTAGTACAATAACTAACGCCTTTATTACTCAGTTTGAATCAGAAGTACACATGGCGTATCAACGTATGGGTGCTAAATTAAAAAATCTGGTTAGAACTGTGAATGGTGTAAGTGGCTCTAGCGTAAAATTCCAAAAAGTTGCAAAAGGTACAGCAACTACAAAAGCAAGACATGCTGAAGTAGTAGCAATGAACCTAGCTCACTCTAATGTGTCTGCGACTTTATCGGATTATTATGCGGCTGATTACATTGACAAACTAGACGACTTGAAGATCAACATTGACGAAAGACAAGTAGTTGCACAAAATGCGGCTTATGCACTTGGTCGTAAAACTGATGACATCTTGGTTGATGTTATGAAAGCTGGAACTTCAATCGCTAATAACGTTAATTCATCTGGTACAGGTATGACATTAATTAAAGCTAAAAATATGCAAAATATTTTTGGTACTAATGATGTTCCTGATGATGGACAAAGATATTGGGCAGTAGGCCCAGCTCAATGGGGTGACCTAATGAGTGTAGATCAATTCTCTCGTGCCGAGTATGTGGGAACTGAAAATTTACCATTTACGAATGGTGAATCTACTGCAAAAAGATGGATGGGCTTCTTATGGTTTGTTCATTCTGGTTTATCTGTTGCAACTGACAGACAAACTCTTGCTTGGCATAAATCTTCTGTTGGTCTTGGTATCGGCCAAGATGTTAAAACAGAGGTCAACTATATACCTGAAAAAGTATCTAACTTAGTAACTTCTTCTCTCTCTATGGGAGCAGTAGCTATTGATGGTGACGCTTTAAGGGTACAACTTTGTGCAGAATAGGAGAGATATATTATGGCTTATGCAATAGACAATCCTGTTAAAAAAATCTCACAAATGGGTGATTCCAATGCAATGTGGTATTACACAGATGGAGATGCAATAGGTACAATAGATGACGACAATTATTTTTTATTATCTTACGCAGAATTAACTGCTGGAGATATTATAATTGTTAATAGTGGTGGTTCAAACGCTGTCGTAGATATTTTAATAGTATCTGTAAATGATGGTGGTACAAACTTAGACACTATTATACTTGCTTAAATAAAATAGCGAGGGGGTTAATCCCCCTCGTTGTATAATCATATGGCAACAACAAAAGTAGATATATGCTCAACAGCTCTTATAATGATAGGGGCAAACACTATTACATCTTTTAGTGATAATAGTACCGAAGCTAATGTATGTAATGTTGTCTACGAAGATATATTAAAATCTTCTCTAACAAGACATAGATGGAGATTTGCAACTGAACAAAAACAACTTTCTTTATTAACTGCTACACCAACTGGAAGATATGCGTATGCGTATCAACTACCTACAAGTCCTGAATTATTACAATTAATAACTTTAACAGTTAATGATTTAGTTATTCCTTATGAAAGATATGGTGATAAAGTTTATTTAGATAACTACGGAAGTAATTCTTCTGTCATTTGTGATTATGTTTACAGAGCAGATGAAGGTGAATTTCCTCCTCATTTTATTTTAGGATTAGAATATCAACTTGCTAGTTTATTTGCTGGGTCTATAGCAAGAGATTCAGGAATGATTAAACAATTTTCTGATATGGCAGAACGACAATATTTAGTTGCTAAAAATGTTGATTCAGCAGAAAAAACTACACAAAAATTAGATCAATCACGTTTTATAAATTTACGACAATCTACGAGGTAAAATGGCTAGAACAATAAGAACAGTTCTATCTAATTTTAGTGCTGGAGAGCTTAATCCATTATTAAAAGCAAGAACAGACGCTAAAGCGTATTTCAATGGAGCTCAAACTTTACGTAATTGGTACATGATGGATAGTGGAGGTTTAATGCGTAGACAAGGAACTACGTTTAAACAAACATTACCAGCAGAAGCTAGGTTATTACCATTTGTATTTTCAGATGATGAAGTAGCAATATTTGCACTATCCAACAATCGGTTGGACGTTTATTCTAGTGCTGGAGCTGTTATTCAAAGCAATTATACAACTAATTGTAATTGGACAACAGCTCAATTATTTGAATTAAATATAGCACAATTTGGCGATACAGTATTTATAGCTAACAGAAATAATCCTACAATAAAAATAAAAAGAGAAAGTGCAACTTCATTTACTGCTAGTGTTTTTGCATTTGCTTCTCATAGTTCAGGTTATCCAAGATACCAACCATATTATAAATATGCAGATGCTGGAGTAACTTTAACACCAGCCGCAACTTCAGGTTCAACAGTTAATATAACAGCATCTAGTGCAATATTTGATTCTGATTCAAATTGGGTAGGTAAAACTATTCGTATTGGTGGTAAAGAAGTAGATATAGCTTCACGATCAAGTACAACAGTAATAGTAGGAAATATAAGAGAAACATTAGGTGGTACAGGAGCTGAAGCAGATTGGGATGAACAATTAATATCTTCTCATAGAGGATTTCCACAAGGAATAACATTTCACGATAATAGATTATGGTTAGCTGGTGTTAAATCAAAACCATCTTCTGTTAATGCAAGTCATGTAGGTGATTATTTTAATTTTAGTGTAGGTACAGGATTATCTAGTGAAGGTATTGATGTTGCTATTGGTGGTGACCAAGTTAACGAAATACGTCATCTGTACTCAGGCTCTAATCTTCAAATATTTACCGATAGTGGCGAGTACATAATACCAACGTCCTCTGATACTTCGGCTATTACTCCTAGCAATATAGTTTTTAGACGACAAACTCCTTATGGGTGTTCACGTACTCGTCCAATACTTTTTGATGGAGCATCTTTATATACGCAAAAAAATGGTAGAGCTGTTAGAGAATTTATTTTTTCAGATAGTGAAGCTGGATATGTTTCAACAAATATATCTGTATTAGCTAATCATTTAATAGATAGTCCTAAAGATATTGCTATGTTAAGTGGTTCATCTACACGCCCTGAACAATTTGCTATTTTTACAAACTCAGGAACTACACATAATGGTAAACTTGCTGTTTTTCATTCTATACGTGATGAAGATATAGCTGGATGGACATTATGGAGTACACGAACAGGTGATACATTTCATAGTGTTACAAGTGCTAATGAACATTTATTTTGTGTAGGTAAACGATCATTAAATGGTAGCACAGTTTATACACTAGAAAAATTTGGAGAAGATGATTCTATAAGTCTTGATTGTTCTTCCACTTCCACGCTTTCCCAACGTGGTACTCCTCTTGTTAAAGGTGGTTCACAATCAGGACTTACTTTAATAATGGACGGATTAACATCAAGTCCACAAATACAAGAAGAATTTACGATTGCTAATGTAACAGGCACATACAGAATAACAGCTATTACTAACAATGGTAGTGGTACATATACTGTAACATTAAATACTGCTTTAGCTTCCTCCCCAGCAAATGATGCTTCTATTACGTTTACCAAAGGGTTTTTACATACTGTCAATGGTATTTATACTAATGAATCTGTAAATGCCGTTAATGGTAATTCGTCTTTAGGAGCATTTACTGTGTCAGGAACTGACACATTAACGTTCACAGTAGACCCACAACCAACAGGTGTAAGTGTAGGATTTAATTACACACCTGAGTTAGAAACAATGCCTATAGATGCTGAAACAGATACAGGCCCATTAACAGGATTACCACGTAGAATAGTGCGTTGCATAATAGATGTAGCTGATACATTAGATGTATCATTGAAGTCGCCTAATACAGCTTCTTCACATGAATTAGTAATATTACAAAGTGGATTTACTGTGGGTAGCGATTTGACAAAACAAACTGGCAAAAGAGAATTTTATTTTTTAGGATACAATAAATCGCCAACAGTAACAGTAACACAAAATGACCCTTTACCTTTAAAAGTTTTAGGTATGGCGTTGGAGGTGCAATTTAGCTAATGGATCCAGCTACTTTATTATTTTTAGCAAATTCTGGTAAAGCAATATTTGGTTTTATTAATACAAGAAATTCAAATAAACAATATTTACAAGAATTACATACAAAAAGATTAGTTACAATATTACAAGCTAAAAAAGATATTAATGATCGTTTAGATTCTTCTATAGAAATACAAGCTAATAATGAAACATATGCAAGTGCTGGAGGATATGACCCTTTTGATTCAGGTTCTTTTAAAGCTATTGCTAATCAAGTTAGAACAAAAGCAAAAAAAGATATTACTTCTTTAGAGCTTGGTATGCAAATTCAAACAGAAAGTATTGATAGATCATTATCTAATTTAAACAAACAAATGCGATTAAATGAAATTGGTTTAGTAGCAAATTTAGGTACAACATATGCGTCACACAATATGTATTTGCGAGATCAACGATACATTGAAACACAAAGAAAATTACAACAGCATAAGGCAACTTTAGCACAAAATAAAATTCGTTTCGCTGATAGGTACAGTCGTAATAGAGGATATTTTTATAGACCAAGATAATGTTAAAAAGAGATAAAACACAAGTACGCCTACCAAGTGGCTCAAACATAAGCATTAATGCTCCTACGCAATCACCATTAAATCCTTTGTTTGATGCTGGTATTAATTATTTACAAGATAAAATAACAAGAGATGACCAATTAAAAGCAGATGTATTATCAAGTAAAATTGAAAATATAAAAATTAAAACTGATGAATACGCTACACAAAATAGAATAGACACAAGTAATAAAAATGAAATACAAAGAAGAATAAACTTTGATAAAGCTCAAGCTGAAAAAGCTGAAGCTGCACGTTTAAAACAAATTGCAGATGATGCTAAAAAATTAAAAGATCAAAATGATCATAGGCAATATAGTCTTGCTAAAATACAATTAAATAATTATGCTAGTGATTTAGCAATAAAACATTGGAATAATCCTGCTGAATTTGATGCAGAATTAAAAGCATATTATGAAGAACAATCTAAAAATATGCCTCAAAATGATGATGAGGATTATGAATTAGATTATTATTCTCAATACAATTCTGTACGTAATACACATTACGGAAAAATATATAAAGATTTTAGAACAAGTGGAGCTGAAGGAGATTGGGAAACTATAAAAAATGTTGCTAATCAAGCTTCACAATTTACTTTTGAAAATATTAAAAATATTGAAAGTATTTCTGAATTACTTTTACACGGAACAACTTTTACTAATCAAATGGCTGAGTTAGAAAAAGGATTTGTTAAATGGCAAGGAGCACATGAACAATATGCAAATAAAGATTATTTAAACGAAATACATTTTCCTATTTTAGAAGATCACGATACTAATTTATTAACTCACGCTTTAGCTAATAGTGAAAAATTTGGTATATTAAACGGAACTATTGAAAGTACGTATGTAGCAGAAGCAATACTAAATGTTTGGGGTGGTATTGTTAAACCTAATGAAATTAATAAATTAGGTTTATCAAAAGAAGATTCAGCTATGGTTGAAACATTTTCTGGTATTTTAATGAATAATACTCATCCAAATTGGGGAACGGAAAAACAAGAAATTTATGACAAAGTAAAAAATGAAATAGAAAACAAAAGAGATATTTATAAAAATGATTTTATTGAACGTAATAAAGATATTCAAACTACTAATACAGAATTTGTAAATAATATAAATTGGGATGACCCTAATCAAGTATTTCCTTCTGAAGCTGAACTAAGAGCTAATGCTACAAGAATTGGTAGTGATGGAAATATAGAAAGTGACCCTGATCTAACATCAAAACTAATAGCACAACGAAACGATTATATACAATTACGTGAGGCTGTTAGTTACATGATAACAGATAGTGAAGCTAGTCAATTAAAAGCTGTTCAAATGTTAAAAGGTACTCAATGGGAAGGTAATGCTTTTAGTGTAGTAATGGAATCTAAATACAGAAAATTATTTGGTGCAAATTTTAATAGTGTTTATTCTTTTGATAAATTAGCTGAATCAATTAAAAATGCTGGAACAACACCAATACCTGAAACTACATTAGCTATTTTAGCTGAAATGGAAAAAGATGAATATTTTCCAAATGAATATATTGAAACTTTAACTACAATGAAAACGTTAAAATTAGATAGTGAAGATGAACAAAACGCCTTAATTAATATGGCTGTTGTTTATAATCAAACTATTGGTAAAAACACTATTGGTGTAGGAAGTTTACAAGACATGACATTAGCAAAAACTTTGCATGATGTTTACCACGCTTGGAAATCAAATCAAATGAATCCAATTCCAGCTGTACAAAAATGGAAAGAAATTTATGACTTTGATGAAAAAGCAAAAGGCAAATTAAGAGAATCAATTAATCAATATATTGCTGAAAATGAAGAAATTGCATTTTATTTTAAAGATGAAGTAGTTAAAGCTGTTGATGCTATGGAATGGGTATCAATGGCAAAATATGCTGGATTAATAGAAAAAAGTTTAGGTGGTGAAATTGAATTAGAAAATTTAATGCAAGATAAAAATACTTTTTATTTAGGTTTTTGGAAAAACATGAGTATCGAAAAAAGTGGTTTAATTGAATATAAAAAAATTCTTACTCAATTAGTAATGGAAAATTTAGGTAATAATGTAAATCCTAATAGTTTTGAAATTCAAGAATCGTTTGATAAAATGAAAATACAAGCAGTTTTAGAAATGTCAAAAAAAGATTATGATATTAGTAATATGACTTTTCATTCTCAAGTAAAAGATGGCCCAGTATTAATGACAAAAGGAACTTCACCAGAAGCTATTACTGGAATGAATAGAGAACAGCTATCAACAAATGCTTTAGCTTTTGCTGTGCAAACAATGCAATCAATGTCAGGAGAAGAAATATCTAATCAATTAGGTATAGAATTTCCTAGTGATAATATAGCAGATTATTATTCTCGTATGTATGATTTAGTAGATGAAGGAAAAATTAAATTAGAATATATGCCGTCTACTGCTGATAAAGGAAATGAGCAATTTCATATATGGTTTAAAAATGATCAAAATAATTGGACATCTTTAAAGAAAAATGGTGTGCCTGTAGCTTGGACACCAAATAATCGTTATTCTATGAATATGGGTTATACTCGTAGTTCTTTAATGGAAGAATTAGCACAAGAAACAGCTAGAGCTAATACAGAAAAATATTTTACTAAAGATAGAGGAATGTTTGATTTTAGAGGTGTGGTGTCAGGTGCTTATTATCCTGATACACCAGAAGGTAGAGAAAATTATTATAAGAATGAATTATTTTTACAAAGAAATATTATTCAACCTTTAAAAGATAATTTTATAGAATTTCAAGATTCTATTGCTGAAACTTTTGGATGGAATGATCAAATAAAAGATTCAATTAGTGAAAAAATAACTGAAGAATTAACACAAGTAAATATTGCCGTTGATACAAAACAACAAGAATTAAATGAATCGTTTGATAGTGATTCATTAATATTTACACATTATTCTTTGTATAGTGACCCTATAGATTTAAGAAATAAAACTGATGTTAAAGCTTTAAGAGCATTTTATACTTCAGATGGAATGTCAAAAAAAGAACAAGACAAAACAATTCAAATGATACTTGATGGTAAAATGCAAATTACTAATGAAGATAAATTTCAAATGATTAATATGCGTGTAAAAGAAAATTACGAAACTTTTGGAGAAATATATAAAGACATTGGTGTAGTTGTTGAACCAGCTCATCAATTTGTTTTACAAGATATTATAGATGTAGTTGGGCCAGAAATTGTAAATAAAGAAAGTCCTATTTATAATGCAATTAAAAATGAAAATTATGGTGTAGCTTTAAAAGAAATTAAAAATTTAAAATTACAATTCCCAAATCAAGCTAGATTTAATGCTTTACTTACTTACTGGGGTAATCCTAAAAACGCTGTAAGATGACAGAAGTTAAAAATCTTCAAGGCGAAGTAATACAAGAACATAATACTTTTGCACCAAATAAACCTAATGCAACATGGCAAAATAATCCTAATGTTACTTTTGGTGATTATCCTAAAAATAAATTTGATTGGTCACAAATGTTTCAGTTGGATACCCAACAAGGAGCAGATTTTATGGAAGGGTTTAATGATGAAAATTTTGTAGCTATGGCTATTGATAATTATCTTAATCCACCTCCACAATTTGTATCTGACCCAACTTATATGGTTACTAAAGATAGTGACCCTTCTCATAGATGGCATTATTTAAACGACCAAGAATATTATGCTCAAGCAACAAGTCATGATCATTTTGATTATTTAGTTAAAAAAAGAAAAGAAACAATGTCAAAAATAGAAAGTCAACCAGCGTATATTAGTGGCAGAATATTTGGTGGAGTTACAGATATTAGTAATGTTTTTTTAATGACACGTATGGCTGTGCCATTATATCAAGGAAGTAAAATTAAAAGAGCTATTAATACAAGTGCAGTATTAGGTGTAGAAGAATTTGGTAAACAATTAATTGATGAAGATAGAACAAAAGAAGAAGCATATGCAATTATAGGTGGAAACTTTTTATTAAATATGATCTTGCCTAGATTTAAAGGATTAACTCAGCAAGATAAAAAATTACTTGATAGTTTTATTAAACACAATGATATTGTAGATGAAAAAAATTCTTTAATAAATGCAACTAAAATTGAAATAGTAGAAGGCCCTACACTTAAATACAGAAACACTGAAGGTAAAACAATCAAATTAAAAGAAGGTGAGCTTCCTCCACAAGGATATGAAGAAGTAGGAGCATTTAGAGCTGTTGAAAATGGTGTAATGAAAATTTACATTAATCCTGAAAAAATTGCTTTAGATTTTAAAAACAAAGCATGGATGAAACCTAAAACAAAAGGTGTTAATCCATTACCTGAAAATCAATTTAAAACAGTTGAAGAATATCAAGAGTTTGTTATGAATCATGAAAAAGCTCATACATATATTGATAGATTAGATGGAGAAAGTACAGCTTCATATGAAAATAGAATTAATCAACACGCATTAACAAGAAAAGAAACAATACCTTTTAATAAATTTGAGCAACAAAAATATTTAGCAAATGAAACTAAATATATGGAAGAATTAGAATTAGAAAGATTTCAAGAAACTGTATTAAAAAGTATGGGAGAATCTTCTAATTGGAATCCTATACAACGATTAGTTAATACAGGAAATTTAACAGCAATTAAATTTGGAAAACAAATACTACATTCTCCTTTATTAACTAAAGGTAATTTTGAAGGCATACCAAATACTCATTCTTTAGAACAATGGCTTAAAGCAGATAATAAAGTTTATGGATATACTATTATGGATATTCAAAAATTATACAAAAAATACAAAGTAAATAATGCTAACCCTATTACTTTTAAAGAATTTAACCAACGTATTACTTTATCTTTATTAGATGATAATTATGTAGATGATATTGCTGAAGTAATGTCAGGTAAAGTTAAAGCAAAAGAATATTATGATTATATAGGCAAAAAAATTAAAGATTCAGAAGTACGTTTAAATGAACAAGAAATGTTAATAGGCACTTTGCAAAAACGTTTGAAAGAAAGTAAAAATAAAGAAGTTATAGTAACAATGCGACTTCGTGATGGTACTAAACAAACAAAAAAATATTCTAATGAAGAATTTAAAAAACTTGTAGATGATGAAATTAATTTTTTAAAACAATTAAAAAAAAATCCTTTACGTAAAAATTATGTTAATCGTTTTGTTAATGTAGGTAAAATACAAAACAATATTGAAGCATGGAGAATATTTGCAACAGCTAGTTTAAAACGTAGTAATCCTACATTTTCAGATGAAATAATAAATGATTTAGTAAGATCATATGAACAAAAATTTCCTTGGCAAAAATTTGACCCAGTAGATTTAAGCAAATCAGCAGATGATGTAACTATTGAAAAATATTTTTTTAGTGCTTCAGGTACTTCAGGTAATTTAAAAAGACGTGGTAACTTTGTTTTAGATCAACAAGAATGGATACGTGCTGGATATATGGAAGGAGATATATTTTCTTTAATGCAAGTATATCATAAATCTGTATTACCAGATACTTACCTTGGTGCTATGTTTGGCACAGCTAATGCTCATGGTGGAGCATTTTTACAAGGTAAAGGTTATCAAGCTGGTATCCGTGATGTAGCCGCAGAATATGAAATTAAATTTAACAATGCTAAAACTAAAGCAGAAAAATCTAAAATTACTGATGAACGAAATGCTGTTATTAAAGATATGGAAGCAGTTAGAGATTTATTTAAAGGTGTTTACGGAGTATCTGATGACCCAACAAAGTTTTGGAGTAAAGGAATACGTTTAACAAAACAATTTAATGCTTGGACTTCTTTACAAGGAGCTACAGCTAGTCTTGTTGATATGGGTCGTTCTCTTTTTTACAATGGATTACAACGTAGTCTTAGCACAACTTTTGAATCATTTAGTAATGGTATAACTAAAAATATTTATGCAATTTCATTAAAAGAAGCTCGTATGTCAGGTGAAGGTTTTGATATGTTATTATCTACCAGAGCATTAGCGTACAATGATTTAGATACTATTTATGGCACACTTGATAAAATTGAACGTGGAGCAAATAAAATGTCGAGTGTTTTTTTTATGGCAAATTTAATGTCACCATGGAATCAAATGGTAAAAACTCATAACACTATGATGATAGTAACAAGGTTATTAGAAGAAAGTGAAAATTTAGTTAGTGGAACAATTACAAAATTAAATAAAGCTAAACTAGCTCAATCAGGTATTGGATTAAAAGAAGCAAAAAGAATTTTACGCCAATATAAAAATCATGGACAAGGTAAAGGTTCATTATCTAATGATGCTGGATTAGAACATATACGATTAGCTAAATCATTTGATTGGATGGATGAAGAAATACAAAAAGTATTTAATTTGGCTGTTCAAAATGATGTTAATTTAGCTATTGTTACTCCTTCACTAGCTGATACGCCTTTATGGATGTCTACAGAAATAGGTGGATTGATAGCTCAATTTAAAAAATTTACTATGGGTATGTCAAACAGAGTTCTTATTAGAGGTTTACAAGAAAAAGACGCAAATTTTTTTGGTACAATAGTTACTATGATTGCTTTAGGAATGATTATTGATCAATTACGAGCAAGAGCATTTGGCATAGATTACTCTCAAATGAGCAACGCACAAAAATTTAAAAATGGTTTTGAACGATCAGGTGTTGGTGGATATTTTACAGACGCATACACAGGAATAGAAAGATTAATATTTGGAGATATGGGTCAAAAAATGGGTGCAATAGGTGGCCCAACTGGTTCACAATTAGATAAAATGCAACACGTTTTATTTGATAATGACCCTAGAACAAAAGCTTCTAATGTGCGTAGATTAGTTCCTTTTCAAAATATACATTACTTAGATTCTTTGTTTGATCAAATGGAAAAAGGACTACAATAATGTCAATTACAATATCTGATACTACTCCTAGAGTACAGTATACAGCCGCAAACACACAGACTACATTTTCTGTTCCTTTTGAATTTTTTAACAATAGTGATCTTGTTGTTATTAAAACATCTAGTGGAACAGATACCACACTTACTTTTAATGCTTCTCCTTCTGATGCCTCTAAATATTCGGTAACTGGAGCTGGTGCTTCTGGTGGTGGTTCAATTACTCTTGGTGGTGCTTCTACTAATGGTGATATATATACAATTTATAGAGAATTACCTATATCTCGTACTACAGATTTTTCTGCGTCAGGTTCATTTCCTGTAGAAACACTTAACACAGAATTAGATAAAATTGTGGCTATGTCACAACAGCTTGAAAGAGATTTAAAATTTTCTCCTAAAGCTAGTGCTACTAC
>TARA_R110002110_G_scaffold11952_10_pt1 | contig 14575 bp, 18 predicted proteins | sample TARA_R110002110 | Tara Oceans TARA_R110002110 (sample SAMEA4397330) | marine metagenome | biome: Polar Biome; feature: [SRF] surface water layer (ENVO:00010504); material: water (ENVO:00002006), including particulate matter (ENVO:01000060) such as... | depth 5 m
GATGCGATGAAGAGTCGGGTCAGATAGAAGTGCGCCTAGCTTATTTTGAATGGGAGCGACAATGTCTGCGCGCTGTCGATAGTGATACTTCTCGAATTCGTGCTGCCAAAACTGACGGACAGTCTCATTGCGAATTTGTCCCGCCACTTCTTTGCGCCAAGCGTTGTCGCGATACAGACGCAGAATATCGGCAAGCGTGGCGTCATTACGCTCTAGGAGTACATAGAGGCTGTTGCGAAGGACGTGCTCCATTCGGACGCCCCAGGCATCTGGCCATAGCTTTTTGAGGGTCTCCAGTAGACCAGATGCGGCTAGCGGAATTTTGTCGTCCCGCACACGACGTAGCGGGTTATATCCAAACGATTGCAGCGGATCGGGAGCGTTCAGATAAATGATGCGGTCTTGTTGCTCAGGCGGAATCGCTGCTTGGATGCGCTCGACAAGATCGCCGTGGGGGTCAATAAGCGCAAAGCCGCGACTAGCTTGGAGGTCCTGAAGCGCCATGGTTTCCATGAGCGTCGACTTGCCGACGCCGGTTTTGCCTATGACGTAGATGTGTGAAAGACGGTCGGCTTGTTTGATGCCGAAAAGTACTTCTTCGTTCCGAAAGTTTGTGCGCGCGAAGTGGGATATGTCGAAAGTTGTCATCTGAACAGAATGCCGGACATGGCCAGATAGCGCATGGCGTCACTTTGTGTGTGTCGGAGACACTCGTGAAGCTGAGAGTACAAGCACAGCGGGGATTTGGGGACTTAAGGGACTTTCAAATGACGTGTACGCATTGTGCTTGTGTACTGTCATCACATTGTGCCGCCATGCATGAGGTCTCTGAATATGTGAAGCTGATAGCATGCATCTGTCTGACGAACGAGTTGAAGAGTTCAAAAAGATTTGCGAGGCAAATGGTGTTTCGCTGACTATGGACGAAGCACGGGAAGAGGCCCGCCAACTTCTTACGCTCTGTCGGCTTCTTGCCAGTCCTTTGCCCGGTGAGATTGCCGAGCATAATGGAGAGATGTAGGTCGGGTAGGAGAGGGCCGTTTCTTCATCGTAACATGATGATCCTCCGATAAGGCCTCCGTTGTTTTGATGGTGACAGTACAGCCCTCCTACCTTTTCTCAGAAATTTGAGGTGAACCTGCTAGTTGGTGGATTTTTTGTGTGATGCGAGGCAGGAGAAGTTGTTCGCGAGACTCTCTAAGGTAGCGCTCTCGCTGCCCCTGATAAATGGCGAGTAATACATAAATCTTTCCTTTCTTTGGATTGTCTAGGTGCCACCTTATTGTGTGTCCGTCCGCTTCTATCATTGGCTGTTCACAGCCACGTCTTCTTCCCGAGAACCCATATCTATAAAGTCGACTTGTGGTAACACGCGCAGCGAAGAATGGCATAACGAAGGCCAGTGCTTCTTCAACTTGGTTGTCCGATCTGATCACTAAATCGGAAGTGCCAACATCCCGATCAAAATAAATTGAGTGATAGAAAGCATCGTCTCCGTACAGAGTTGGGGATATGTAGGACATCTCATGCCGATAGGGGACTAGTGGTTGGATATCTTCTTTTGGGTCCCAATAAATAGCGAGAGTGTCTGGACTCTTTTGTCTCGAATCCACAACATCACTGTCAGGAGATGTATAGCTGCGTTGGTGTATTTCTTCACCGGGCAACAAATCGATAGCGTCAATCAAATCTTCTTTAGAGGGGGCGGTAAGAAATGTGAGTTCTGATTTTCGACTTATTGTCGCTCGGTAATTTTTGTCTATTACTATTTCCGAGGTGCGCCTTGAAATAAGGCTTTGCGTTGGATAACGGCCTATCCCAAATTTCCAATGAGCGACACTAGGGAATAAAAATAGAAATGCCGAAATGCCAAGAGTTGTCACTATAAATAATGCAGAAATAAACATCATATAGTATGAATCAGTATACTGATATATCTGCATAGGCGCAAATATAACGCCTAGAAGAGACAGCACTACCGCGGCTGTTTGTCCAATCTGTCTCAAGAGTAAATTCATTGCATCTCCTACAGGAATGCGGACATCTCATAAGGGGCAACTGTTCAAGTAAACTCTAACACTTTGGTGTTGCGCGAACTAGTCGTAACGCTAGGTTGAGAAGATGGGCGGAATTTCTTTATTTGTAGTTCTCTTATCTGAGTAGAATTTACTGTACTCGGTCAGTTCCTGATGCCGGCTGTTCTAATTTTAAAAATGTTGTTTCAATGTACGTTTCTTCCTAATTTGCCTTGGTGTGTCGATAAATCTTGTGCAGCTATAATGGCGGCACAATGCTCGCCCCAGTCACAATGTGCCCCCATTTTTCGAATGTTATTCACGAAGGCCCGCTCAAGTGTTCCTCAGAGTCACACTCTGACGCCTTGCGTATTTAAAAACCGCGGCTCAATTGTGCGGTATTTTTGATTTCATACGCGTTATCCACAGGTCATCAGCATGGGAATGGTTTGAACCTCTTCATCACCAAAGACGTGCTCTTTGTACAGATTGTGCTACAGTCTCGGCAGTTTTCAAGATCCTTAACAATGTGAAGCGGCAGTCGTAGCGAGAAGTGGCGGAGGAATCTCGGCCTTTCCTCGCTATGACTGCCGGAATGATTCCGTGCGTCCGCTGGCAAGCGACACTGTTCGAAAGAACGTCGTCGTAATAAGGAGAGCAACCATGAGCAACGAATTGATGCTCGATGTTGGCCAAGCTAACGAACTTAAGTTGGCGTTTCGCCGTGCCAAATTCAGCAACGCAGACATTAAGCGAATGTGCCAGGGAGATGTTCTCGAGAATGTACGTGAATATCTTCGCGGATATGCTTCTATCACCAAACTGGAACATATCATCGACTGCGACGCCGATCCTTTGAATCCGTTGGTGGATGGTCACTGGTCGGTCTTCAAACACCAAAAATGCAACAAATGGAAGTGGAACCTTTCGAGAGTTACTCTCTGCCCTATGGTTGTTCAGAAAGGTGGGGAGCATATCGAATTCAATAAACTCCACGAGGAACTTGTAGAAAAACCATTACTCAATGCCAACGTTCTTGATTATCTGTTATTCAATCCGGTTCTAATTCCTGAGGAGTGGAAGAGGGATGACCAAGGAAATACTCTTTGCATCTGCTTCTGGGGCACAATCTACCGTCACGATAGTGGTCGCTTCCTGTGCGTCCGCTTCCTCTACTGGGATCGGAAAGATAATACATGGCGTCAGAACCACGTTACGTTCGATCCTTTGGAACGGTACAGCAACTATCTCTCGAACTACTTCGCTGCGATGCGAACCACTTGATCTTTTTTTCATGCAAACACAAAAGCGTCGCTTCACTGCGACGCTTTTTCTTTACTTCTTTGATCATCCAGGCGCTCCGACATCGAGTTTGTTGCTATAATGGCGGCATAATGTTCGCTCCAGTCACAATGTGCCCCATTTTTTCGAATGTTCTTCACGAAGGCCCGCAGCTTGGGAATGTCTGGTTCACGCGGCAAGTGTTGGAACACTTTCCGCGCCTGAATGCTCACTATTTTGCCTTTCAAGGTGAGGTTCAAACCGACCGCATGGATGATGAGCCGCTTTTCTTCGTCGGTGCCTTTCTTGAACCGAAAAACGGCGCGGTTACTGAACGAAACCAGAGCTCTTGCGGGTTCAAACCATTTCGGATCAGGGCCCGATTGTTCGGACAAGGACTGACGCAGCGTGAGGAGTTCGCGCTGAGTGTCTTCACGCTTCTCACTAAACTGGAGATCGTCGATCAGTCGGCGGGTCCGCATATCAATGAGCTCATTGAGATCGCGCTCGCGGTCGGCGATTGATTTCTCAACCATGCGGAGTTGTGACGCAGTGCGATGACGCTCGTCGGCGGCCATGCCGTCCAGTTGCTCCAAAATCCAGTCGTGCATGTCATCTGGAAGATGTATCTGGGCGAGATAGGCAATGAACTGAGCTTCGAGAAGCTTCACGTTGACGAATGGCTCGGTGCAGCGGGGCAGACGCCGCTTTGTGCAGTGGTAGTAGGTATATTCTGAACCGAACCGATTGCGCCGACTATGTGCTGTGATCGAAAGCCCACATGCCCCGCAGGTCATGAGACCGGTATAGGCAAAGCTCTTAACTTTTGGCTGAGGTCGACCGGGTCTGAGCAATATTTCTTGAATTTGCTTGAATTGCGCCAGCGTGATCATTGGCTCGTGCTTGCCTTGATACCAGACGCCGTGCCAATCCATGATTCCGGCATAGAAGGGGTTATGGAAGAGCCGATAGACCCCGCTCAGTGACAATGGTTTGCCGCCCAATAACCTGCGATTGGGAGTGCGCAGGCCATTGTCGTGAGCCCATTGCCAGACATCCTGCGCTGAGTAGGTGCCGGTCAGGATCATGTCGAGCATGTGCTTGATGGCCGGGTAGCGCAGAGGATCGTTGACGATCGGCGTTCCCTCCTTCTTGTTGAGGTAGCCAACCGGGGTAATGGTGGGCCACCAGCCGTTTTCAAGTTTCGTGCGCACGCCGCGCCGGACGTTCTCCGATAGAGCATCTGAATAATATTTGGACTGACCAAACATGATCTGAAGCATGAACTTACCCTGGGAGTTGTTCTCAAAGGTGTAAGTCGAAAATTTCAAATCACAGATGACGCCCTGATCAAGCAGATAGATGATCTGCCCACCGTCGATCGAGTTGCGGGCGAGACGGTCGGGTGCCCATGCCACAATGCCTTGCGCCTCGCCGCGTTTGAGCCTTTCGATCATCGTCGCAAATACCGGTCGGCCTGGCTTCATCGCGCTGCGCTCTTCTTCAAGCACATCAATGATCTCAACGTCGACCGCCGCGCCAAACGCACGTTCGGCTTCCCGCTTTTGCGAGAGAATAGAGAGGACCTGACGGTGCTTGTCTTCGGATGATTTGCGGCAATAGAGAAAGTATTTCATGAATTGGGAGGAAAGCGGCTAATGGCCTGGCACGTCCCCAAAGTCCCCAAGGTCCACGACTAAGTGTAAGTAGGAGAACTCTGCGTGACTCTAGCGCGAGTCTTGGGATCGCGCGAATCGGACTTGGGTGCTGGCATAAGGATCATGCGCTAGCTGGCAGGGTTACCGCTAGGCGGCAAAAGGTGAGGCACGGGAACAGTCTGACGCCTATGTGCGATGACTTGGGCCGCTTAGAATTTCCCCATGTCGTCAAACACTGGAAAAACTTTATTAGATCGCGCGCCGACTGTTTCCTATGTTGGTTCCGATACACTCGTCGAACTTGTTTATGATCCCAGCGCGCGCAAAACGGCTCTTGCCGTCTCGCGTTTTGGCGGTCTCTGGAACATCGAACAGGAAGTCAGGGTCGAGACCGGCGACGTCCTGGTTCCGTATTCCTCACACAACAGTCTGATCGCCAGCGGCTGCGTCCTTCTGCCCTCTCGGCCGGTTGACTATGGCCTCAAGCACGAACTGATTTTAGATATTTGTGCCTTCTTGCATCGCTATGTCGATCTGTCGCCAACCTTTGAGCAGATCGCCGCGCATTATGTCCTGCTGAGCTGGGTTCATGATGGTTTTGGCGAATTGCCCTATCTGCGCTTTCTTGGCGACTTCGGGACTGGGAAGACCCGAGCGCTGATGACGGTCGGTTCGATTTGTTACAAGCCGTTCTTCGCGTCAGGGGCGAGCACGGTTTCGCCAATCTTTCACACACTCGATGCGTTTGGCGGGACGCTTGTCCTCGACGAGGCGGACTTGCCCTTTAGCGACGCAAAAGCCGAGCTCGTAAAGATACTGAACAACGGCACGCTCAAAGGCATGCCGGTCTTGCGCACGATCGTGAACCGACACAAGGAGTTCAACCCTTATGCGTTCAAGGTATTTGGGCCGAAACTCGTGGCCACACGTGAGCTATTCCAGGACCGAGCGCTTGAAAGCCGCTTTTTGACAGCAGAAACAGGAACGCGGGCATTGCGCGCGGATATTCCTATCCATCTGCCCTCGACATTCAAGGCGGAGGCTCTTGAGCTACGCAATCGGTTGCTGCACTTCAGGTTCGCGGAGTTTTTCAACGTCAAGACAGACCCGGCGGTGCTGATGCAAGGCGTCCCGCCGCGCCTCAACCAGATGGCGCTCTCCCTTCTGAGCTTGGTCGATGATCCGATCACCCGATCTGACATACAGGCGTTTCTCATCGACAAAAACGCAGACCAACAACTTGAACGGCGCGAAAGCACGGAGGGCAGCCTCATCGCTGCCACGATAGCGGGTTTTGCGGAGAAGGGCAGTACGCATGCGAGCTTGCGCGACATAGCCGAACGTTTCAACGCAGAGAGATGCCTGGAACGAGGTGGCCTGGTCTCCAATAAATGGCTCGGTCACGCCTTGCGAAACAGGCTTGGCTTGAGAACGACCAAGAGCGGTGGAATCTATGTTGTGCCCGTGAGCGAATATCCAAAGCTTGTTGTGATCGCGCATCGATACGGTGTCAGGATCGATGGCGGAGCAGATACGACGAGTGACAGCTGACGTTATTCACAGGTAGGGGTGAGTGAGAATGGCAAAGTGACGCCTAGGCTGGAGGGGCGTCTACTGACATCATTATAAGTGCCCCGCATCGCGCGTGGGCAAACTGAAGTATGACCCGTTGTCGGCTTTCAAATTATCTTCGAACCGAACGCATGAGCGCAGGCCTGTCGCAGCGCGAATTGGGTGAACTTCTCGGCTTGAGCCGAAGTTCGATATCAAAGATGGAGAATGAACAATCTCCAACGATGACTCTGATGATCGCTATCGAGATTGTCTTTCATCATCCCGCCCGCGAGATGTTTCCAGATATGTTTGACGCCATTGAGCACGGCATCCTAATGCGTGCTCTTGTCATGGAGTGCCGGCTCTCAAATCATCACGATGCCGTGTCTCTGCGAAAGCGGGCACATCTCAGTGCATTGATTAACCGTCTACAATTTAACCAACCCCTCTTATGAGCTCACTTTCTGCAACAAGTCGCTATACCGGCTTTGTGCTAGCAGTTCATCTTAATAGCCGCGGCTTCGGCTGGGTTCTCTTTGAGAACGCGCATACACCGGTCGCCTGGTCTTTGGTCCGCGCGGGTGCCGCGAATGACGCTCGTCTTCTTTCTAGATTTAAGCGCGTGATTGACCGCTACGAACCACGCGTGGTGGTCTTCGAAGCCTTTGATCAGAGCGTAGCGCATCGCTCGGACCGCATTCAGCGCCTCTATCGAGCCATGGGCGAAGAAGCAAAGAAACGTGGCGTTGAGACGCCGATATTTGATCGTGAGGTCGTTCAACTTGCTTTTGCCAAGTTCGGCGCTTCGACGCGTCCCGAGATCGCGGCGGTCATTGCCAAACACATTCCAGCTTTCGCCCATCGGCTTCCGCGTGAGCGGAAGTTTGGGGCAGGAGAGGACGCGCGACAGTGCCTCTTCGATGCGACAGCCGTCGCCATAACCTACTTCACCTATCGTGGCGAACTCGATTGAACCCCGAATAAGCAAATCACTCGTCCTGCGGCGGCTGGGCCTCAATCCTGGGACCCAGCCGATGCAGGAGAAGTGCAATGGAAGAAGACAAATTAGTTATCCGCCGCTTGAACGACGAGCTTCGTCGGACGGGACAAGGAGGCCGGGTCATGATTACGATAGGCATTCAGAGCCGAGGGCCGGAATTCTTGAGTGAAGTTGTCACGGCGATGCGCCGGTTCGATGACTTCAAATCATGCGATGACCCTTATGGTGAGCATGACTTCGGTGCGCTCACGGTCGAGGGTCAGAGCATCTTCTGGAAGATCGACTATTACGACAACGATCTTGCCGCCCACTCGCCGGACCCGGCTGATTCCGACGTGACGATCCGCGTGTTGACGGTCTTGCTTGCCGAAGAATATTGATCTTTCTAAACACCCCGCATTAAAGCGGGGTGTCTTATTGGATCATGATGTCTGGCGACCACCTCGGACAATGCCAGCGACCAGTAGGGCAAGTCCTGTGAGGAATGCCAATAACCCTAATCCAGCCGCCCAGCCCGCCATGGTATAGGTCGTGTTCTCAACGCCGAACGCAGCGCCAGCCGCAAGAAATTGATGATCTCCGCGATACCAGACTCCCCACCCAATGGCACCGATGGAAATTATCAGTAGCGGGATAGAAAGCTTTGTCGCGGTGTGCATTGAGCTTCTCATTAGTAGGAAGAAGAGAGCGACCAGAGGCAACAATACGACGATAAAAAGATGCGATAACGATAAACCCATAGTGCTCGTCCCCCGAGGCCAACGGATTGAATTGGAATCTCTACCTGCCAGTCACGCTGGTAGGCTCACGGAACGTTCATGTTGAGGTCGGGGTAAGAACCAAATGGTGCATCTATACGGTTTAAGACCCAACGGCCGTTGGTGTAGTGAATGAAGGTTGCCGTGGCCGTTCCACTGTAGGTTCGCTGCCCCCCACCAGGGCCCATCGCATAGGCTGTAATGGCGTCGTTTTTTGGCAGATTGTAGACGAAATTGGTGAGGGTAAGGTCCGCCACGGCGGCGTTTTGCTGAGGAATTTCTCTGACGCCATTGACCATTACCTGACCTGGCCTAAGGAACGAGCTCAAGACGTGTTGTGCTCGAGCGTTAGTAAGGCTTCCCGCGAGCGATGGCGTGGATACCATGGCGATGAGCATCGCGAGCGCGACGCTAACGAACGAAATACGTTTCATATGATCTATTCCTCCAAGTTTGATGAACGATCTTCAGGAGAAGTTATTTAATGGAGAGGCTTTGGACGCGTTCCTGCCAGACAGCCGCTATTGGGCTTTCTTGTTGCAGGTGGCCGGATTGGTCATGCCGAAGGTCATGATGTTCCCACCGTTGATGGTGCAGGCATACGCCATGCCCGAACTGGTGCGAGCGACATAGTAGGTGTTCGTCATTTCCTGATGGCGGTTTTCGATTGCTATCTGATCGGCGGGAACCCCGAGAACACCGGCGGTCTCATCCTTTATGCGCTGATCAGACAAGGTCGAAACGCACCCACCAAGCACAAGGATGGCTGCGACTGCTAAAGCTCTTATTTTCATTGAGGCCCCCTAAGACTCCAGATCGATCCGCGACCTAGAGGACGCGGGGAATGGCGTCCAGACCTCACCAAAAGCGTCGAAATTCAACAAAACGGTGGGTTCTGAACAGAATGAGCAATTCTGTTCAGGCTCACACAAAAAAGCAGCTGAGCGGAATGCTCAGCTGCTAGCACGAAATGACAAGGTTCTGACTATTTTTTAGTTGCTGCTTCGAGAACCTCGCCTGCCTTCACAACTTGACCTGCGCCAACGACAACTGCTGGCCCTACAAAGGCATGAAGCTCAATTGTGGCACTGGGATCCACACGAGCAGTTTTTGCTACCAAGCCCCCTTGAGAGCCATCTGGATTTTTCCAACGATACCCGGGAACTTTGCGACCATTTTCGATGAAATAAGACTGCTCCATGTGCACACCCCATAGAAGGTACATTTCCATCGGGACATTACCATATATAGCTCCGACCTCCTAGCGGCCGCCTGTGGATTGAACGGCAGTTTTGCCGAAACTAAAGTAAGGCAATAATAAAATCCTTCAAGATAAACAGAGAGATAGAACCAACCAAGATGGGAAAACCGATCTCCACAAGAGCAATTAGTGGTGTCAAAAACCATAACCACTTTTGGTTACGGCTCATTCGATTTTGTGCATGTAGAATCAAAGGCTCAAGGGCGATGTGTTTTGCTTTCTTGCGCTGCAAGTCGTTGGGACTTTCAGCGGTCGCAACATGCTCTATTTCCCGACGCAGCCTTTCTGCTCTAAAAATTAGAAACTCCCTCGCCGTATTGACGATAAAAGAGAGAACGAGGTACAGAACCACTATTCCGACAATACCAGCTACAAGATGCTCTTCACCGGCCGGGATCTCAGCGTCGAGAACAGGTAACTTCTCAATCTTCACAGGGAAAAAGCCAAGAGCAACCCCGAAGGGGCCAAGCAAATATATTCTAAATGCCGTTTGCTTGAGATCGCTCGGTAGCTGGAAACTCACCTATCTGACCCACGACTTAAGCGAGAAGATTCTTGCCTGCGTACGCTGATCCTACGGCCCAAGATCCCTCCTACAAAGACACGGGTGCGCAATATTCTCTTGTCCTTGTAGGTGTAAGCCTCAGATTTTATTAGATAAAACTCATTGGCCAACACGTGTTTGCAAGGAAGAGCCTTCAAAGATTCCGCCAAATGTTCTCGTGATCTGCTCAGACGATCTTCATGCACGGAATAATTGCCGCCATTGGCGGATAGTATCTCGCCAGTATCGTCGGCTGGAATAATAAATACGTCTTCTCTGCTCTTAAGCTCCATTACGTCCTCCCTATGCGGCATAACGAGATCGTCAGTGTACATTGCCAGGCAAAGTTGGCAATAATCTGCCCGGGGGGTGGCAAGTGATTGCCTTCGCGCTTGTTCCTAATTTTCTTTGGGACAAGTAAAACTGCAGAGGAATCTACAAAATCCTACTGTAATTCTGACTTCACGCTCGACGTCCACATGCGCTGGGCAAATCTCCGCTCCTCATCACCCACAGCATCAGCATAAATCGCCGTGGTTGTGATGCGCGAATGCCCCATCCACTTTTGAATAATATTCAACGGCACGTTCTTCTGAGTAGCGCCAACGCCGAACGCATGGCGAAGTGCCTTGGGCATCGACAGACTGGGAGCAACACCCGCGCTTTGCATAGTCTGCTTCACCCGCATCCACGCAGTTGTCCTTCCCCAAGGCCATATACGATCAGTACACAGAGTATAATGTGCCTGAGCTGCGGAAAGATCGTGGATCGATTCAAGTTGCCGAAGAAAACGTCTCGGCACTGGCACCGCCCGAAAGACTCCTCGCCTGCGCTTCTTGAGGCTTTCGATGATGATTATCCCAGCTTCGGCATCGATACGTTCAGGCGTCAATGCAAGGACTTCGGATATTCGCGCACCTGTGTACGCGAGAGCCAGACAGAAGGTCTGAACTTCGGGCCGCAATCGCCGCGTCGCTTCAATGAATGCCTGTCGCTCTTTGATGGTGAGATATTTTCTCCGCCCCGCGTAATCGTAAATCATGATTGGTAGGTCAACTTTCTATACTGAACAACGCACAAGAAAGAAGTTGACTGTCTTACTATTAAGTGAACAGAATTGCTCATTTTGTTCAAAGTATACTGTATTAATACTTGTTATGCTGTAGGGCTGTGAGCGCTTTAGAAACAGGCTCATCGTCCACTTTGTGCCAGAGGCAGGCCTCGACAGGGGCAAGGCCCAAAGACTTGGGACGCCAGTTGCATACTTGTTCAGATATGTTTCGCTCCGAATGGAGTATAGCTCTTGTTTCCGGCTGGGAGCGCCTTGGTACAAAATGGAATGTTAGTCGCTTTTGACGATTTCACGCTATATTGGAAACATCATGAAGCGACCTACTACGCCCTCGTCCAAGTCTACCCGCACCAAGAAATCGGTACTGAGCGTGCGCGCGTTCGAGGCGATCACCTCTGTCGAGGGTCTTTCGCTGAGCACTGCCAGCAAGAAGCGGCTGCAATATTTGCAGAAAGACAAGACTCTTAGCCCAGTCGAGCGGCGTGACGCCGTTGTACGCGCTTACACCGCGATGTCCCACAAAAAGAGATGATCGTCGACGATGGTCGATACGAAGTCGAACGGGATCCTTACTGCTACAGTGGGACTGATGTTCTCAAAAACAAAGCGGGATTGAAGGATGCGGCGTTGCTGCAGGACTTCGAGCTTGAAATGACCGCGTTACGCTCGCGTGAGGTGTTGCCTGCGGGAGACTTCGATCCCGCGCATTATCGAGCCGTGCATCGTCGCCTGTTCCAAGACGTCTACGCGGGTGCGCCACAAGCCGCGACTGCTCAGCGACGACGGGCCCAGCTACATCGCCGGAGAACTGGCGGAATATACCGAAGCTCAGCGCATGAGCCATGTGCGCGGTGCGCCGTTCCACCCGCAGACCCAAGGCAAGGTCGAGCGGTGGCATCAGACGCTCAAGAACCGCGTCCTGCTGGAGAACTACTTCCTGCCCGGCGACCACGAGGTTCAGATCGAGGCCTTCGTCGAGCACTACAACCACCAGCGCTACCATGAAAGCCTGAACAACGTAACGCCTGCCGATGCCTACTTCGGACGGGCTGCATCCATCATCAGACAACGCGAAAGGATCAAACGAAAGACCATCGAACATCGGCGCTTGCAGCACCGTAAGCTGGTCGCATAATATCAACATCCAGGCGAGGCTAATGCTCCGCTAGCTTACGCTGAGAATTATGCCATTTTTTTGACGACGCACACCTCGCCCGCGCAGCGGACACGACACAGGCGATCTCGGAAACCAAATCACGCTCCGCCAGCGGCTTAGAGAGATAGCCGTCCATCCCCATGCCAAAATAACGCTTGCGGTCTCCGCTCATCGCATCCGCGGTAAGGACGATGACTGGTATGGTGGCCCAGCTCTGCCCACTGTCGCGGATTTGTTGAATTGTCGTCGGACCGTCCATCACCGGCATATGTACGTCGAGCAATACCACGTCGAACGAGTCTAGCTCCAGGGCCGCCAGTGCTTCGACGCCGTTCGCCGCCTCGACGATGCGTATGTTGAAAGGTTGAAGGAAAAGCGAGGCAATCTGCCTGTTGATTGGGAGATCGTCGACCAGGAGCACGCGAAGATTGCTGAATTTGAGATACTCGCGAGCATCGTTGGTCTGGTTGGCGTGGTCGAGTTCAACGGTACGGTTGCGTACCTGAGCTGGAGCCGCGCGGAATGAGATGCTGAACGTGGAACCGCGACCCGGCTCGCTGGTTGCGCTAACGGTCCCGCCCATGAGTTCGGCAAGGCGTCGGGTGATCGACAGACCGAGCCCAGTGCCGCCGTGCTTGCGCTGCGTAGTCTGATCGGCCTGCACAAAGGGCTGGAAGAGGAGGCTAAGAGTCTCCGCATCCATGCCGGGCCCCGTGTCCGCGACATTGATAACGACCAGATGATCGCCGTCAGGCTGAGGTGCAGCTGAAACGAAAATTTCAACACGCCCCTGATCGGTGAACTTGATAGCGTTAGAGACGAGGTTTGAAATACATTGCTGAACCCGGATCTGGTCAAATGACAGTTCGGCGGGCAATTCAGCGTCAAACGTCAAGGTGAGCGTTAACCCCTTTTCCTCGGCGAGCGGCTTCCACAACTTGAGCTGACGACGAAATAGGTGCTCGACGTTGGCGTCCGAGGCGACGATGTCGAACTTACCCGCTTCGATCTTGGAAAGATCGAGCACGTCGTTCAAAAGCGCCATCAATGTTTTTCCGCAGTCGAGGATAGTTGCGACATGCTCGCGGCACTGCGGATCAAGATCAGCCCCCTCCAAAACCTGAGCCAAGCCCATAATGCCATTAAGCGGGGTTCTGATCTCGTGGCTCATATTGGCGAGGAAAGTGGACTTCGATGCGCTGGCAGCTTCCGCCGCCTTGTGCGCGCGTTCCAGTTCCTTTCCCCGCTTCACGAGTTCCCGTTCGCGCATGCGTAAAACGGTAACGTCGACGGAAATAGCAACCTTCAATCCGCGCGACATATTTCTAAAAGTAATTTGCATCATTCGACCTTCTTCGGAGAAGGCAGAATAGGTTCCTCCTAAACGAAAATTTCGCATTTGCTCATCGGCAATGCCATCAATCGCTTCCGCTGACTCTTTGGGCAGGCGGCGTCGAACGGATCTGACCAGAGCCTCTCGATAGGTGAAGCCCGCATCCATATCCGCATAGAACAAAGCAAAGCTCCGCCCGCACGCTGAATTGGTATAGATGGGATAATCGTCGGGGCCATAGATTGCGACGCCGTCGCCGAGCGTTTTGATCGCCTCCTGAAACGTGTCGATGTCGAGTTCTAACGACGATGTCATGTGTCCAGCCTCCCTGGCCGACGGAGCAACGTGGTCAGGTAAACGCTAAGCTAAATTGGTTAACGTTTGGTTGAGCGTCAGCGTGCAAATGCGTCCGCTGTCCTTGCGAAGAATCAGATTCGACATAGGCTTTCTCCCTTCCTCTTCTCGATCTTTCTTTTGGCGTCTTCATCTGTTGAAGTCGCACACGTGTGAATGAACCAGCCTAGGCTGGCTACGATGCGCTCGCGGCGGGCGCCATTCGCGTCAGAAAATCCAGAACGGCGCTTGTAAATATGTCGTTCTTGTCGCCCGCTACCATATGGCCTGCATTTTCGACGTCGACAAACTCGGAATGAGGAACAGTTTCGGCGAATTGCCGCGCTGCCTCGATTGTTACGAGGTCGCTCTCGCGGCCCCGAATGAGGAGCGTCGGTATTTTCAAGGCACGTGCCGCAATTTCGAGACGTTCGGGTTCGCGGCTGCCTTGTGGCTTTTGCGCGCCGGTGATGAAACGCGGGTCCCAATGCCAGTAGTAGCGGCCGTTTTCCTTGAGGCGAAGGTTCTTCGCCAGTCCGCTCAGGTCTTTGGGGCGAGTCCGGCCGGGCATGTAGCGCGAGATCGTATCGGCTGCTTCCTCAAGCGAGGC
>TARA_R110002110_G_scaffold201232_1_pt1 | contig 14573 bp, 15 predicted proteins | sample TARA_R110002110 | Tara Oceans TARA_R110002110 (sample SAMEA4397330) | marine metagenome | biome: Polar Biome; feature: [SRF] surface water layer (ENVO:00010504); material: water (ENVO:00002006), including particulate matter (ENVO:01000060) such as... | depth 5 m
CATTATCCCACGTCGATATCATCCGGTTAAGTCCGACAGGCTGCTAGGGAAGGAAAACGCCATGAATCGTCGACAGATGAAGTTGTTCACCCGCAGCTGCATGGTGTTCTGCGGCGCCATGCTCGCCGCTGCCGGCGCCAATGCGCAGGTCTTCGTCGAATCCAGCGACGCCCCCGCGACGTTGGCCGGCGCCACTGCAGTCCCCGCGGGTACGACGCAGATCGATGGCGAGATTATCAACACTGTGACCAGTGAGGATGTCGATACCTACCGCATCGTGGTCCCTGTATCCGGGAACTTCACCATTGAAGCCATCGCCGACGTGAATGGCGATCCGGATATGAACCTGCTGGTGTTCAATTCGGCTGGCCAGGCCTTGGCGGGCGACGACGATGACAACTCGTCCTGTACCGTGATCACCTCCCTGGATTCACTTGACAGCTGTCTCACCCTGAACCTCGCCGCCGGCACGTATTTCATTTCTGTGGGCGACAACAATATCGGGGCGTTCGAGTCTCTCGCGGACTACCAGGCGGGAATCAACGACTTCATGGACAACGATTCCGGAATCCTGCCGTCCCCCTCCGTGGAGATCGCAGTGATTGCGGGGCGTGAATCCGGCCCCGATCCCGATCAGGACGAGGGCGGCTACGTAATCAACTTCTCCACTGCGCTGGGCGGCTCCGCCGGTAGCGACACCCAGGCCATTCCTGTGCTGCCCGCCTGGGCGCTGGCGCTGTTGGTCATTGCAATGACCGGCCTGGGTCTGAGCCGGTTCGGCAGGTCGTCACGCGCCGACCCATAGACCGGCGAGGGTGTCGGCTATAGAGACAGCCGGCGCCCGATACTTTCCCCGCCAGGAATCCTATTACGTCGGGCGGTAACCCGCTGCAATTGCCATCGCCGGTCCTGGTGCTACCAATGGCGTTTCGTCACGCCGGGCAGCTCGCCCAGGATTTTGGGCTCTTCATCATTAACAATGGGATGAACTCCTCCTCACCCACTTTCAGCATCAAGTGCCACACTGAGCGTGCTGTCCAAAAAGTGGTAGCTACGGGTAGACTTGACGGTCCGGCCACCGACCCCGGCAATATGAATTTGGCGAGATATTTTTAACCTATTGATATTATTAGCTTAAATCGACCGGGCTGGCGCACCACCACCCACAGCGAATTTCCCACTACAGAGCACAACGGATCAGAGCAAGTCCCGCAAATCTCCCGCAGGGTCCACCTTGGTTCCTTCCGCGCCGGCATTTGCCGGTACGGCAAATAGTGTTTATACTTCATTTAAACATTATCCCGGAGATTGCCATGACTGAAGCGGTTCTTGATATCAAGCATTGGGGCAACAACCTTGGTGTGCGCCTACCTGCGGCTGTGGCTCGTGCTGCGCGCCTGCATGCCGACCAGCGGGTGCGTATTACGGTAGAAGGGGAGCGAATCATTATCATCCCGCTGCGTGACGAACCCCTGAGCCTGGAGCAGCGCCTGGCTCGCTTTGACCCTCAGCGCCACGGCGGGGAAGCCATGTCTGTCGATGAGCGCCTGGAGGCAGAGCGGTGGTAAAACGAACCAAGGGCTGGGTACCCGAGCGCCAGCACATCATATGGATAGGCTGCAACCCTCAGCGCGGGAAAGAAATGCGCGATGTGCATCCTTTTCTGGTTCTGTCTCCCAAAGCTTTTAACGAACGCACATCCCTGGTCATTGGCCTGCCGATGACCACGGCCAGCTGTAACGCCGACAACCCCTTCGCGGTAGCCGTCGGCGTTGCTGGCGGCCGCAAGGCCGGGCAAGCCAGTTACGTGCTTTGCCATCAGCCCAAGTCCTTCGATTGGCGCCTGCGCGGCGGCGCGCCCCATCCAATGAAAAGTGTGACCGATGCCCGCTTTGCCGAGGTGCTGGCCTTGCTGAACCAGGTTATACAGTTGGTCTGACTCAGGTGTAGTGACCGCCTAGTGACCGCAAGGCGAGTGTTTTGTAAGCTTTTGATTTAAAAAGAAAAAAGTGGTAGCTACGGGTGGACTTGAACCACCGACCCCAGCATTATGAATGCTGTGCTCTAACCAGCTGAGCTACGTAGCCACAATTTTGACAGGGGACAGGACCCCAGGAAGGCGCGCATTTTCCCCATTTTGATTTCCCAAGTCAAGCGCGTCAGGGCCGGGGCTGCTGCTGGGTAATGCAGTGGATATTGCCGCCGCCGAGCAGGATCTCGCGCCCCGGCACCATCACCACCTCGCGCTCCGGGAACAGTGTCTGCAGTAGTTCGCGGGCCACGCTGTCCTGCGGGTCATCGAAGCCCGGCACGATGATCCCGCCGTTCACGATCAGGAAGTTCACGTAGGAGGCCGCCAGCCGTTCGGGCTCGCCGTTCTCGTCCGGCACCTGGCCGAGGGCGCCGCCCTCGCTCTCGAGGATGGCGTATACCGGCGCCGGGATCGGCATTTTGTGGACCACCAGTTCGCGGCCCCGGGCATTGCGGCTGCGTTCCAGTACCGCCATTGCCGAGCGGCAGCGGCTGTAGTTGGGGTCGTTTTCTTCGTCGGTCCAGCACAGCAGCACCTCGCCGGGGCGGACGAAGCAGCAGAAGTTGTCGACGTGGCCGTCGGTTTCGTCGTTGTACATGCCCTCGGGCAGCCAGATGATGGTATCCACCGCGAGGTAATCGCGCAGGTAGTGCTCGATCTCTGCCCGGGACAGGTGCGGGTTGCGATTGGGGTGCAGCAGGCACTCGGCGGTGGTGAGCAGTGTGCCCTCGCCATCGACATGGATGGAGCCACCCTCGAGCACGAAGCCCGGTGTCGCGTAGCGCGGTACCCGTTCCAGCTGCGCCACTTTCTGTGCCACCTGGTTGTCCAGGTCCCAGCTTGGATAGAGCCCGCCGTGGTGGCCGCCCCAGGCATTGAACTCCCAGTCCACCGCCGCCAGGCCACCCTTGCCGTCGATGACAAAGGTCGGGCCGCAGTCGCGCATCCATACGTCGTCATTGGCAAGCTCGATTACGCGAACATGGGTGTCTGCAGCCAACTGCGTGCTGGCGTTCTGAAACTGTGCCTGGGAAGCACCGACCGTTACCGGCTCGAAGCGGGCGATGGCGCGAATCACTTCGACGAAGGCAGCCCGGGCGGGCAGGGCGCCGGCGCGCCAGCTGTCCGGGCGCTCGGGCCACAGGGTCCAGACCTGGGTCTGGGGTGCCCACTCCGCCGGCATGAAGAAGCCGTCGGCCCGCGGCTTGCCGGTGCGGAGGCTCACGCGTGATCACCATCCAGGGTATTGATGGGCTGGTACAGGGGCGGGCGCCGGTCCCGGAAGACGCCCCAGGCGGTGCGCATTTTCTCGATCTCGTCCAGGTCAAAGCTGTGCACCAGTACGGTTTCGCTGTCGCCGTCAGCCACCTCGACCATGGCGCCGGTGTGGTCGGCGATAAAGGAGCCGCCGTAGAAGGTGATGTCACTGCCGTCCTGCTGTTCCCGGCCGATACGGTTGCTGGCGATCAGCGGCATGAGGTTGGCGCCGGCGTGGCCCTGCTGCACCCGCTGCCAGTGGTCGCGGCTGTGGATGGTGGGGTCGTGGGGTTCGCTGCCGATGGCGGTGGGGTAGAACAGCAACTCGGCTCCCAGCAGCGCCATGCTGCGGGCGCTCTCGGGAAACCACTGGTCCCAGCAAATAGCCACGCCCAGCTTGCCGTAGCGGGTGTTCCAGACCTTGAAACCAGTGTCGCCGGGGTTGAAGTAGAACTTCTCGTGGTAGCCGGGGCCATCCGGGATGTGGCTCTTGCGGTAGTTGCCGAGCACGCTGCCGTCGGCATCGATGATCGCCACCGAGTTGAAGCGGGCGCGCCCCGCGAGTTCGAAGTAGCTGATGGGCAGGACCACCTGCAGTTCCCTGGCGAGGGTCTGGAAATGCTGGACCGCCGGGTTCTCCGCCAGCGGCGTCGCCAGCAGCATGTAGTCTTCGTTGGGTTGCTGGCAGAAGTAGGGGGTTTCGAACAACTCCTGCAGGAGGATGACCTGCGCCCCCTCGCCGTGGGCCGCGCGCACCAGGCGCTCGCCATTGGCGAGGTTGGCCTCCCGGTCCCAGCTGCAGGCCATCTGGGTGGCGGCGACGGTAACGTTGCGTGCCATGGTTGTCTACTCCTTGAAGCGTTGCGGCTACAGGGTGGATGATGAAGCAAAACAGGCCGTTTATGAAGGTTTAAAGACCGATGCCAGGTGGCGGGATGCGGCGGCCCGGGCTCAGTATCCTGCAGCAGGCATTGGATCAGATTGATTTTCTGTCCAGGTGTATATATGGTTATACGCATATTGATAGGGGCGGAGGCTGCTCCGGCGCAGGAAATGAAATTGGTCACACAGCCAGAGGCAGAATTGCCCCATGAACGGTGAGAACTTCTACAAGTGCCTGGGCAACGAGACTCGCTTGCGTTGTCTGCTGTTGCTGCTGGTGCGGGAGCAGATCTGTGTCTGTGACCTCGCGGACGCCCTCGAGGTTTCACAGCCGATGATTTCCCGGCACCTGGCCCAGCTGCGAGCCTGTAATCTGGTGAGCGATCAACGGCAAGGGCAGTGGGTGTATTACCGGCTCCACCCCGGCCTGCAGAGCTGGCAGCGCAACGTGCTCGCTGCAACTCGCGACGGACTCGGCGCAGTGGCGCCCTGCGCCGCGGATGTGCTGCGCCTGCAAGCCATCGAGCGACAGAAGCAGGCTGGCGATTGCTGTTGAATTTTATTCATTTCCGGAGTTGTGCATGAGCATCAAGATCGGCATCAATGGTTTTGGTCGCATGGGCCGTCTGGTATTGCGCGCGGCATGGGACTGGCCCGAGGTCGAATTTATCCATATCAACGACCCCGCGGGCGATGCGACAACCCTGGCGCATTTGCTGACATTCGACTCAGTGCACGGGCGCTGGGATCACGATGCCGCTGCCGGGGATGGCGCGATTGTGGTCCAGGGGCGACATATTGCCACCAGTCGCAATACCCGCATTGATGAAACCGACTGGTCGGGCTGCGATCTGGTCATCGAGGCCAGCGGCAAGATGAAGAAAGTCGAGGTACTGAACGCCTACCTGGCCCAGGGCGTCGAGCGGGTGGTAGTTACCGCTCCGGTGAAGGAGCCGGAAGTGCTGAATGTGGTCATGGGGGTGAACGACCATCTGTATCAGCCGCAAACCCACAGGATTGTCACCGCGGCCTCCTGCACCACCAACTGTCTGGCGCCGGTGGTCAAGGTCATTCACGAACACCTGGGCATTCGCCACGGCAGCATGACCACCATCCACAACCTGACCAACACCCAGACCATTCTCGACGCCCCCCACAAGGATTTGCGCCGTGCCCGGGCCTGCGGCATGAGCCTGATTCCCACCACTACCGGCTCGGCAACCGCGATCACCGAAATTTTCCCGGAGCTCAAGGGGCGCCTGAATGGCCACGCGGTGCGGGTGCCCCTGGCCAACGCCTCGCTGACTGACTGTGTGTTCGAAGTGGAGACGGCGACCACCGCGGAGGCCGTCAATGCGTTGCTCAAGTCCGCTGCGGAATCAGGTCCACTGCAGGACATTCTCGGGTACGAGGAACGCCCGCTGGTGTCCATCGACTACAAGACCGACCCCCGCTCGAGCATTATCGATGCCCTGTCGACCATGGTGGTCAACAGCACCCAGGTGAAAATCTACGCCTGGTACGACAATGAGTGGGGCTACGCCAATCGCACGGCCGAACTGGCGCTGAAAGTCGGGCGCTCAGACCAGGGCGCATAGCCATGTTGAGCCACCTCTCCGCGGAGATCCGCCAGTACCTGGTGGTCACCGGCAACTACTGGGCCTTCACCCTGACGGATGGGGCCCTGCGCATGCTGGTGGTGCTGCATTTCCACGGGCTGGGCTACTCGCCCCTGGAGATCGCGCTGCTGTTTCTGTTCTACGAGATTTTCGGGGTGATCACCAACCTGGTGGGGGGCTGGCTCGGTGCCCATGTGGGCCTCAATCGCACCATGAATATCGGTCTGGCGCTGCAGGTCGTTGCCCTGGCCATGCTGTTGGTGCCCGCAGCGCTGCTGACCGTGCCCTGGGTGATGGCGGCGCAGGCCTTGTCGGGCATCGCCAAGGACCTGAACAAGATGAGCGCCAAGAGCTCGATCAAGCTGCTGCTGCCCGCCGATGCCCAGGGCGCGTTGTACAAGTGGGTGGCCATTCTCACGGGCTCGAAAAACGCTCTCAAGGGGGCGGGTTTCTTCCTCGGTGGGGTGCTGCTGATGTGGCTGGGCTTTGCCGGCGCCGTGGGGGCAATGGCGGCGGCCCTGGCGCTGGTGTGGCTGGCGAGCCTGGTGCTCCTGCAAAAGGATCTGGGCAAGGCAACCAACAAGCCAAAATTCCGCGAAATCCTGTCCAAGAGCCGCGCCATCAACATACTTGCGGCGGCACGCATGCTGCTGTTTGGCGCCCGGGACGTCTGGTTCGTGGTGGCCCTGCCGGTATTCCTGTCCCAGACCCTGGGCTGGAACCACAGCCAGACCGGGGGCTTTCTCGCGCTCTGGATTATCGGCTACGGTGCGGTGCAGGTGTTCGCACCGCGGATTACCGGCAGCCTGCAGGGGGCGGTTCCAGACGGGCGCTCAGCGACTTTGTGGGCAGCCAGCCTGGCGCTGTTGCCGATGTTGATCGCCCTGGGACTGGGCGCGGGGATAGATCCCGCCACAATCCTGATTGGCGGCTTGCTGCTGTTTGGTGTGCTGTTCGCGGTGAATTCCTCGCTGCACAGCTACCTGATTGTCAGCTATGCCGGCCGTGACGGCGTGTCGCTGGATGTCGGCTTCTACTACATGGCCAACGCCATGGGGCGGCTTGTCGGTACCGTGCTTTCGGGCTGGGTGTTCCAGATGGCTGGCCAGGGTGTCGGTGGGCTGGCTGCCTGCCTGTGGATTTCCGCCGGCATGCTGGTGGCAACCGTGATCATTTCTCTCTGGCTGCCCGGCGCCAGGTACTCTGGCTCACTATCTAAATCAGGCAATGGACGTAGTTGGAAATGAATGCAACGACCCGGAAACAAACCGTCTCCCCGCTCAGCCTGTTCGAGCGCTACCTGTCGTTGTGGGTGTTGCTCTGTATTATCGCGGGAATCACTCTGGGCACTTTGCTGCCAGATACCTTTCAGCGGCTCGCAGGATTCGAGTACGGCTCGGTCAACTTCATTGTGGCGGTGCTGATCTGGTTCATGGTCTACCCGATGATGGTGGCGGTGGATTTCACCAGCCTCAAGCGTATTCACGAGCGCCCGAAGGGCCTGGTAATCACCCTGGTGGTCAACTGGTTGATCAAGCCCTTCACCATGGCCGCACTGGGCGTGCTGTTCTTCGAGTTTGTCTTCGCCGACCTGATCGACCCGGCCAATGCCAGCCAGTATATCGCCGGCATGATTCTGCTCGGTGCCGCCCCCTGCACGGCCATGGTATTTATCTGGTCGCAACTGACCCGGGGCGATGCCAACTACACGCTGGTGCAGGTGTCTCTCAACGACGTCATCATGATTTTTGCCTTCGCGCCGATTGTCGCCCTGCTGCTGGGCGTGACCGATATCAGCGTACCCTGGGAAACCCTGTTGTTGTCCGTTGTGCTGTATGTGGTCATACCGCTGGTGGCCGGCGCCCTGACCAGGATGCATCTGCTGCGCACGGCCGGCACCGGGGCACAGGGCGAAGCCGAGGTGGCGCGCTTCACCTCGCGCATAAAACCGTTATCGATACTGGGGCTGTTGGCGACTGTGGTGCTCCTGTTCGGCTTCCAGGGGCAGATTATCCTGGAGCAGCCGTTTTTGATCGCCTTGATAGCCGTGCCGCTGCTGATTCAATCCTACGGCATCTTTGCCCTCGCCTACGCCGCAGCTTACCTGTGGCGGGTGCCGTTCAATGTCGCCGCCCCCTGTGCGCTGATCGGCACCTCCAATTTCTTCGAGCTCGCAGTGGCCGTGGCCATTGGGTTGTTCGGGCTCAATTCCGGCGCCGCGCTGGTGACCGTCGTCGGTGTACTGGTGGAAGTGCCGGTGATGCTGTCACTGGTGGCCTTTGCCAACCGCACCAGCCACTGGTTCCCCGCTGCGCGTCCCGGGTAGCGCTGGTTTGAAGGCGCTGAATCAACACTGCTTTTGCGTGAGCCTTGACGAGGCTGCCTTGGGTCGGGCGCTGGAAACGGAGCTGGGGGGGCAGGGTCTCTATCAAATGACCCGGGAACGCTGCCCCTACCTGTTCTCTGCGCAGCCGGTATTTGTCGCCAGTGATCATATCCAGCGGATGAATGCCGTCATCGGTGCCGTCGAAACCGTGGTGAATTCCGGGCCGTGGCGGCAGAGGGTGCTGGACTCCGCACCGGCCATCGCCCGTCACGACCCGGGTGGTGCCCGAGGCGTGTTCATGGGGTATGACTTTCATGTTGGTGCCGATTCTGTCGGACTGATCGAAATCAATACCAACGCCGGCGGCGCGCTGCTCAATGCCGTGCTGGCCCGGGCCCAGCGTGCCTGCTGCCCGGAAGTGGCGCCGCTTGTTCCCGGCGCGGCGACCGCACTGCAACTGGAGCAGGCCATTGTCGCCATGTTCCAGCGGGAATGGCAGCTGTCGGGCCGTGACCAGCCACTGCGCTGCCTCGCGATTGTCGATGAGAATCCCGGGGAGCAGTACCTGTATCCGGAGTTTATCCTGTTCCGGAAACTGTTCCAGCGCTGCGGCATCGAAGCGGTCATTGTGGCGCCGGAGCAACTGCAATTCAGCAACGGTGCGCTCTGGGCCGGATCCAGGCCTGTCGATCTGGTCTATAACCGGTTGACGGATTTTCTGCTGGAAAAGCCCGGCAGCGCTGCCATTCGCGAAGCCTACCTGGCCAATGCGGTGGTACTGACGCCCCATCCGCAGGCCCATGCCCTGTATGCGGACAAGCGCAATCTGGCGCTGCTGACTGATCCGGTGGAACTGAGTGCCCTGCAGGTACCTGAAAGCCAGCAACAGATTCTCCTGCAGAGTATTCCCCGAACTGAAGTCGTCGATCCCGCCCATGCCGAGCGTCTGTGGGCCCAGCGCAAGCGGCTGTTTTTCAAGCCCGCGAGCGGTTACGGTAGCAGGGCAGCCTGGCGTGGTGACAAGATCACCAGGCGAGTGTGGAGTGAAGTGCTGGCGGGAGATTACGTCGCCCAGGCGCTGGTACCCCCGGGGGAGCGCTTCGCCCTGGGTGCAACGACGCCCCTGGTATTCAAGTACGACCTGCGCAATTATGTCTACGATGGCGTAGTGCAGCTGGTTGCTGCGAGACTCTATCAGGGCCAGACCACCAACTTCCGCACTCCCGGTGGTGGTTTCGCACCGGTCTACCACAGGCACTTGGTGTGAGGTGGGCATGGAAAAAGAACAGCTCGATGACTTCCGTCGCCAGCTGTGCCAGTTGCGCACAGAGATGCTGTCGAACCGACGGTGACACGCTGCATTGGCTGCCAGAAGTAACCTCGTGCGACCACGATGTCAGGGATTGCCACCTCGCGGTCTTTCGCCCCGGTCAGCATCCTCGCCTCATGACCTGTATCATCTGACAGGTGCAGCATTGTCCGAAGCGGGAGGTCGCCGAGTATGACGACAACAATCCTTGCATTTCTGCTCTGCCTGGCAGGCTTTGTGCTGGTCGGCGTATTGTCCCACCGTTACGCCCGCAGCAGCTCCAGCGACTACCTGATGGCGAGCAGCTCGATAAAGCCCTGGCTCGCGGGGCTTTCTGCAGTCGCCACCAACAACAGTGGCTACATGTTCATCGGCGTGATCGGCTACACCTATACCACCGGCCTGCCCGCGGTATGGCTGATGGTGGGCTGGTTGCTCGGGGACTTCATCATGTCCTCCTTCGTTCATCGGCGGCTGCGGGAACGGACCGCCAGCACCGGCCAGAACACCTTCCCGGGGGTGCTTGCCAATTGGCACGGCACTGATTTTCGCCGCTATCGCCGCCTGGCGGGGCTGGTCTGTTTCATCTTCCTCGGCGCCTACGCGGCGGCGCAGCTGAATGCCGGCAGCAAGGCCCTGTATGTCCTCTTTGACTGGCCCCTGTGGGCGGGCGCGGTCATCGGGGCGTTCATTGTGGTTGCCTATTGCTTTGCCGGTGGCATTCGCGCTGCCATCTGGACCGATGCCGCCCAGGCGATAGTGATGATCGTGGCCATGTTCCTGATGCTGTGGGTGGCCGTGGACCACCTCGGCGGGGTCGGCGCCACGTGGCAGCAGCTCAATGCGGTGTCCCCCGACTATATGGATCTGTGGCCCGGCGCCGTGGCGGGGCTGGCCAGTCCCTGGGGCCCCACTCTGTTCATCCTGGGCTGGCTGTTTGCCGGTTTCAGTGTCATCGGACAGCCACACATCATGATTCGTTTCATGTCGCTGGACTCCGCGGCCAGCACCAATCGGGCGAGGCTCTATTACTATGCATGGTATGTAGCCTTTTATCTGGCGGCCAACAGCGTGGGCTTGCTGTCGCGCCTGTTGATTCCGGAGACGGAGGCATTTGACCCTGAACTGGCACTGCCAACCATGGCGGTGGATCTGTTGCCTCCGGTACTGGTCGGCCTGGTGCTCGCCGGCGTGTTTGCCGCCACCATCTCCACGGGAGACTCCCTGGTGCTGGCCTGCTCGGCTGCGGTGACTGAGGACGCGATGGGCAAGACCCAGAAGTTGTGGCGGGTGAAAACGGCGACGCTGACGGTGGTGGCGCTGGCGTTGGGGATCGCCCTGTCCGGGCCGCAGAACGTGTTTGATCTGGTGGTGATTTCCTGGGGGGTACTGGGTGCCAGCTTCGGGCCACTGCTGCTGGTCTACGTGCTTGGCTATCGCCCCGGCGAGGGGCTCGCCATTGTCATGGTGCTCGCCGCCCTGGCGGCAGTCTACGGCTGGACGCGGATTCCCCTGCTGGCTGAATACTACGAGGGCATGTTCGGCATTGTCGTCGCGCTGGCCGTGTTTGCCGGCGCCAGGATGCTCGGGTTGTGTGGGCCGCGCAAGGGGGAATAGCTGCTGCCTGCGCAGCTTCTCAGACGTTGAAACGGAAATGGATCACATCGCCGTCCTGGACGATGTAGTCCTTGCCCTCCAGGCGCCAGCGGCCCGCGTCCTTGGCGCCCTGTTCGCCCTTGTAGGTGATGAAGTCGTCGTAGCTGATAACCTCGGCGCGGATAAACCCCTTCTGGAAATCGGTGTGGATCACCGCCGCGGCTTCCGGCGCGGTGGCGCCCACTTTTACCGTCCAGGCGCGCACTTCCTTCACCCCGGCGGTGAAATAGGTCTGCAGGTTGAGCAGCTGGTAGCCGGCTCGGATCACCCGGTCCAGGCCCGGCTCCTCCATCCCCAGGTCCTGCAGGAACTCCAGGCGCTCGGAGTCCTCCAACTCGACGATCTCCGACTCCAGCTTGTTGCAGATGGCGACGACGATTGCACCTTCGCTGGCAGCGATTTCGCGCACGGTGTCCAGGTAGGGGTTGTTGTCAAAACCATCCTCATCGACATTGGCAATATACATGGTCGGTTTGACAGTAAGCAGGTGCAGGGTTCTGACCAGTGCCCGCTCCGCGTCGTCCAGTGCCAGTGAGCGCACCGGCAGGGCCTCGTTCAGATGCGGCAGCAGCTTGTTCTCCAGCAGTGCCTTGAGCGCGATGGCTTCCTTGTCGCCGCCCTTGGCATTGCGGGTGACCCGTTGCAGCTGTTTCTCGCAGCTCTCCAGATCCGCCAGCGCCAGCTCGGTGTTGATCACGTCGATGTCCGAGCGCGGGTCAACACGGTTGGCGACGTGGATCACGTTGTCGTCATTGAAGCAGCGCACCACGTGGGCGATGGCATCGGTCTCGCGGATGTTGGCCAGGAACTGGTTGCCGAGACCCTCGCCCCTGGACGCGCCCGCGACCAGTCCGGCGATGTCGACAAACTCCATGGTAGTGGAGACTTCCCGCTGCGGCTTGACGATTTCGGCGATGCGCTGTTGCCGCGGGTCCGGCACCGGTACCACGCCGGCGTTGGGCTCGATGGTGCAGAAGGGGAAGTTCTCCGCGTCAATGCCGGCCCGGGTCAGGGCGTTGAACAGGGTGGACTTGCCGACATTGGGCAGACCAACGATGCCGCATTTGAAACCCATGAATGAATCCTGTAATCGATAACGTGTTTGAAGGCCCGCAGCGCCGCTCAGGCGGCACTGAAGCTGTGTAGTTGGGTCATGGCCCGGGTGTCCTCGCCGGCCAGCAGGAAGGGCAGGGCATCGATGGCAGCGTCGATGCTGGCATCGATTTTCTCCCGTTCCACCGCGGTCGGCTTGCTGAGCACGTAACCCGTCACCCGGGAGGCGTGACCCGGGTGGCCAATGCCGACGCGCAGGCGCGCAAAACCGTTGTTGTTGCCGAGGCAGGACACGATATCGCGCAGGCCGTTGTGGCCACCGTGGCCGCCGCCGCGCTTGAAGCGGGCGGTTCCGGGGGCGATGTCCAGTTCGTCATGTGCCACCAGAATGGCCTCAGGGGCCACTTTGTAGAAGCTGGCCATGGCGGCAACGGCCTGGCCAGAGCGGTTCATGAAAGTCGTGGGAATGAGCAGGCGCAGGTCGTGACCTGCACACTGAATACGGGCTGTAAGCCCGAAAAAACGGGATTCCGCCTGCAGGGTGGCGCCATGCTGGCGCGCCAGTGCCTCGACGAAGTCGGCACCGGCATTGTGACGGGTTCCCCGGTAGTCGCTGCCCGGGTTGCCCAGTCCGGCAATCATGGAAATTGAAGTTGCCAATGCCAGTGCCTCGCGGTCGCGAGGGGTTAGTCCTCGCTGCTGCTGTCTGAACTCTCGTCCGCGGAGGAGTCGTCTTCATCACCGCTGCCGCCCTTCGGTGCCACCACGGAGGCCACGGCCAGGTCGTGGTCTTCCCCCAGGGAAAGGGCAACCGAGGTGACGCCCTTGGGCAGGACGATGTCGGACAGGTGGATGATCTCACCGGTCTTCACATCGGCCATGTCGACTTCAATGAACTCGGGGATGTCAGTGGGCAGGCACAGAACTTCGATGTCGGTGGCCTGGTGCTGGATCATGCCGCCCTGGACCTTGACGCCGTGGCAGGTCTTTTCGTTCAGGAAGTGGATCGGTACATGCACCTTGATCGCAACTTTCTCGTTTACCCGGAGGAAGTCAGCGTGAGTGACGCTGTTTCGCGCCGGGTGACGCTGCAGGTCCTTGAGGATGGCCTTCTCTTTCTTGCCACCGACGTTGATCACCAGAACATGGGAGAAGAAGGCCTCGTTTTCGAGGGCTTTTTCCAGGTCTTTGCGGATAATGGACAGGGGCTGGGGATCCTTGTCGGCACCATAAATGATGGCCGGGACCTGGTCAGCGAGACGACGCAGGCGGCGGCTCGCACCTTTCCCCAGGTCCTCACGCACCTCTGCGTACAGTTCAAATTGGTCAGACATTGTCTGGACTCCTTTGATGACACTGTCTTGCCTGCGACCGGCGCAACAGTGAGCTTGGTTTAGCGCTGCCCCTACTGGAACAGCGCGCTGATGGATTCCTCGTTGGACACCCGGCGTATCGACTCTGCCAGCAGGTCCGAAATGGTCAGCTGGCGGATCTTCTTTATCGCACGGGCTTCCGCGCTCAGGGGAATCGTGTCTGTGACCACCAGTTCGTCGAGCTGGGAGCCGTGTATATTGTCCAGGGCGCGGCCCGACAGCACCGCATGGGTACAGTAGGCCACCACCTTGTCCGCACCTCGCTCCTTGAGAGCGTCGGCGGCCTTGCACAGGGTACCGGCGGTATCGACCATGTCGTCCACCAGCAGGCAGATGCGGCCCTCAACCTCGCCGATCAGGTTCATGACCTGAGCCTCATTGGCCTGCGGCCGGCGCTTGTCGATGATTGCCAGGTCGGCATCGTCCAGCTGCTTGGCGATTGCCCGGGCCCGGACCACGCCGCCGATGTCCGGCGACACCACCATGAGATTCTCGTAGTTGCAGGCGAGTATGTCCGTATTCAGGATCGGCGAGCCGTAGACGTTGTCTACCGGGCAGCCGAAAAAGCCCTGGATCTGTTCCGCGTGCAGGTCCACGGTCAATACCCGGTCGACGCCGACCGTGACCATCATGTCCGCCACCACCTTGGCGGTGATCGGTACCCGCGCCGAGCGCACCCGGCGATCCTGGCGGGCGTAGCCGAAGTAGGGTACCACCGCGGTGATCCGCGCCGCCGACGCCCGTCGCAGCGCGTCGATCATGACCAGCAACTCCATCAGGTTGTCGTTGGTCGGCGCACAGGTGGGTTGCACCACGAACACGTCCTTGCCGCGGACGTTTTCGTTCAGCTCTACCGCGATCTCGCCATCACTGAACTTGCCGACACTGGCCTTGCCCAGGGACAGGTACAGTCGGTTGGCGATTTTCTGGGCCAGTTCCGGATTGGCGTTGCCGGTAAAGACCATCAGCTTGGAGGACACGGCACTTCTCTCCTGGGGATACGTGGCTGGGGTGGGCCTGTCGGCTTTCCTGCTTCGCATCCGCCGCTTCATGCGGTCAGATCACG
>TARA_R110002110_G_scaffold152752_14_pt1 | contig 14567 bp, 18 predicted proteins | sample TARA_R110002110 | Tara Oceans TARA_R110002110 (sample SAMEA4397330) | marine metagenome | biome: Polar Biome; feature: [SRF] surface water layer (ENVO:00010504); material: water (ENVO:00002006), including particulate matter (ENVO:01000060) such as... | depth 5 m
ACGACGCCCTGCCCCGCAAAGGCCGCATCGCCGTGCAGCAGGATCGGCAACACCTGATAGCGCTCGGCATCCTTCATCTGGTCCTGCTTGGCGCGGACCTTACCCAGAACGACGGGGTTCACCGCCTCGAGGTGGCTGGGGTTGGCGGTCAGCGACAGGTGGACAGTGTTGCCGTCGAAAGCACGGTCGGATGAGGCGCCGAGGTGGTATTTCACATCGCCCGAACCATCGACGTCCTCGGGCTTGGAACTGCCGCCCTGGAATTCGTTGAAGATCGCGCGGTAGGGCTTTTGCATGACATTGGCCAGCACCGACAACCGCCCCCGGTGCGGCATGCCGATCACCACATCACGGACGCCGAGACTGCCGCCGCGCTTGATGATCTGCTCCATCGCCGGGATCAGGCTTTCACCGCCATCAAGGCCGAAGCGCTTGGTGCCCATGTATTTGACGTGCAGAAATTTTTCGAAGCCTTCGGCCTCTACCAGCTTGTTGAGAATGGCTTTGCGGCCGTTCTTGGTGAAGGCGATTTCCTTGCCGTAACCTTCGATACGCTCTTTCAGCCAGCCAGCCTCGTCGGGGTTGGAAATATGCATGTACTGCAGCGCGAAGGTGCCGCAATAGGTTCGCTTCACGATGTCAAGGATCTGGCGCATCGAGGCGACCTGGAGGCCCAGCACATTGTCGATGAAGATCGGGCGGTCCATATCGGTTTCGGCAAAGCCGTAGGACTTCGGGTCCAACTCGCGGTGGTTGCTGGTGTCCTGCATCTTGAGCGGATCAAGATCGGCGGCGAGGTGGCCCCGGATGCGGTAGGCGCGGATGATCATCAAAGCACGGATGCTGTCCAGCACGGCGCGCTGCACCTGGGTATCAGACAGCGACACGCCCGCCTCTGCGGCTTTGGCGACAATCTTTTGCCCGGCGGCCTTGGCGTCGCCCGCAGGGGCGGCAGGCCATTCGCCGGTCAGGGCGGCAGTCAGGTCATCCACTGGCATCGGCGGCCAGTCGGCGCGCGCCCAGGACGGGCCAGCGGCGGCAGCCTCGGCCACCCGGTCGCTTTCATTCAGCGCCGCAAAAAAGGCGGCCCAGCTGGCATCAACGCTTAACGGGTCTGCGGCATGCCTGGCGGCCATCTGGTCGATGTAATCGGCATTAGCCCCGTCAAGAAAGGACGAGGCGTGGAATTGGTCGTTGGAGCTTTGCTCGGTCATGAAGTCACCTCATTCGGGTTGGGACCGTATTGATTGGGACCGGGTTGGGACGGCAGCAGAAGTTGGCCCATCTTGTTCGAGAAATACATCAGCGTGGCGCTCACCACCGCCAGCCCCAGGATCACTAGCAGCGCGACAAGCAGCTTGGTAAAGAACATCGCCGACAGAAGGGCCAGCGCATTGACGACCAGGCCGAGGGTCGGAAACAGCCATAGGATCAGCAGAAAGACCAGAAACGTTGCGGCCGGTTTCAGCGGGTCAAGCATCAGAGTCCCGCTAAGTCCCGCGTCATGCAGGCGGCGCACACCAGCGGCGGTGACCGGCAGGTAGAATATCGCCGTCGTCACATAGAGCGTTTCGGGCACCCATCCTGCGGGCAGGAAAAGGATCAGCGCGGCTGTGATCGCGGCATACGCCAAGATCGCCGTGGCCAGGAACAATAGGTAGTCCGCGCGCGCCGTCCGACCGAAGAAGTCGAAGGACCTCTTGGCTTCCCGGACAATCGCGCGCGCATGTGTCATCTCAGCCAATAGCCTTAAGCACAGCCTCGCCCAAACCGGCCGGGCTTTCGGCAACCACGATACCCGCGCGTTTCATCGCCTCGATCTTGGATTCAGCGTCGCCCTTGCCGCCTGCCACGATGGCACCGGCATGGCCCATGCGGCGGCCGGGAGGGGCGGTGCGGCCGGCGATAAAGCCGGCTGTCGGCTTCCAACGGCCTGCCCTGCGCTCGTCAGCAAGGAACTGTGCTGCTTCCTCTTCGGCAGAGCCACCGATTTCGCCGATCATGATCATCGAATGGGTTTCCGGGTCGGCCAGAAACATCTCGAGCACGTCGATATGTTCGGTACCCTTGATCGGGTCACCGCCGATGCCGACCGCCGAAGACTGGCCGAGGCCGAGGTCTGAGGTTTGCTTCACCGCCTCATAGGTCAGCGTGCCCGAACGCGACACGACACCGACCGAGCCGCGGCGGTGGATGTGGCCCGGCATGATGCCGATCTTGCAGGCGTCAGGCGTGATGACGCCGGGACAGTTCGGCCCGATCAGCCGCGATTTCGAGCCTTCGAGCGCGCGTTTGACACGCATCATGTCCAGCACCGGAATGCCTTCGGTGATGCAGACGATCAACGCCATCTCGGCATCGATCGCCTCGAGAATGCTGTCGGCGGCAAACGGCGGCGGCACATAGATGACGCTGGCATTGGCCTGGGTGCGCTCTTTCGCCTCGTGAACCGAGTTGAAGACCGGCAGGCCGATGTGCTCCATGCCCCCTTTGCCGGGTGTTACGCCGCCGACCATCTTGGTGCCATAGGCGATGGCCTGTTCAGAGTGAAACGTGCCCTGCGAGCCGGTCAGGCCCTGGCAGATCACGCGGGTATTTTCGTCGACGAGTACGGCCATGTGGGCCTCCTTGAAAGAATATCCGGGAAATTGTCCGGGCGGGGCCGCAGCCCCGCAAGAGCAGATCAGCGCGCGTTGTAGCCGTCAGCGCAGGTGATGGAGATGTCGCGGCCGTCCACTTTGCCGGTGGTCGCCCAGCGCGATTGCTGGCGGCAGACTTCCTCGGTGTTGATGCCGGTGCCGCCAGAAAGCAGAACGCGATTGCCGCTGCTGCAAGCGCCCAGAACCAACAAGAATGTAAGGCTCAATCCGGTATAATTCATTGGCTACCCTTTCACCGCTTTGACGATTTTCTGCGCACCGTCCTTCAGGTCATCGGCGGCGATGACGTTGAGGCCCGAGTTGCGGATGATGTCCTTGCCGAGATCGACGTTGGTGCCTTCCAGGCGCACGACCAACGGCACCTGGAGACCGACCTCCTTCACCGCCGCGATCACGCCTTCGGCGATGACGTCGCAGCGCATGATGCCGCCGAAGATGTTGACCAGGATACCTTTGACTTGGGGGTCGGAGGTGATAATCTTGAAGGCCTCGGTCACTTTTTCTTTGGTGGCACCGCCGCCGACGTCGAGAAAGTTGGCAGGCTCGGCGCCGTAGAGTTTGATGATGTCCATCGTCGCCATCGCGAGGCCCGCGCCATTGACCATGCAGCCGATCTCGCCATCCAGCGCGATATAGTTCAGGTCGAATTTCGAGGCGGCGAGTTCCTTGGGGTCTTCCTCGGTTTCGTCGCGCAATGCCGCGATATCGGCGTGACGGTAATTCGCGTTGTCGTCAAAGCTGACCTTGGCGTCCAGCACCTTGAGGTTGCCGTCGGGGGTGACGATCAACGGGTTGATCTCCAGCATCTCCATGTCTTTTTCGATGAAGGCCTTGTAGAGAATCTTGACCAGACCGACGCATTGCTTGACCTGACCGCCGGTCAGCCCCAGCGCGAAAGCGACGCGGCGACCGTGGAAATCGGACAGGCCAGAGGCCGGATCGACCGGGAAGGAAATGATTTTTTCCGGGGTCGAGGCGGCAACTTCTTCGATGTCCATGCCGCCCTCGGTCGAGGCGACAAAGGAAATCCGGCTGGATTGACGATCGACCAGCAATGCGAGGTAAAGCTCGCGGGCGATGTCGGAGCCGTCTTCAATGTAGATGCGGTTGACCTGTTTTCCGGCCGGGCCGGTCTGATGGGTGACAAGCGTGCGGCCCAGCATCTGTTTGGCCATCTCGGCAGCTTCACCAACCGATCTGGCCAGACGCACACCGCCTTTTTCACCGGCCTCGGCCTCTTTGAACTTGCCCTTGCCGCGACCGCCGGCGTGAATTTGCGCCTTCACGACCCAGAGCGGGCCGTCCATCTCTCCGGCTGCGGTCTTCGCTTCTTCGGCCCGCAGGACAACACGGCCATCGGAAACCGGCGCGCCATAGCTGCGCAACAGAGCTTTAGCCTGGTATTCATGAATGTTCATCGCTTGTCCCATCGCTGATTATTTGCCCTGTGATGGCACAAAAAAGGGGCGATTCAAAAGGAAATTGGCAAATTTTCGGGTTTCACATCGGAAATCCGACATTTGTGATCACAACTCAAAAAAATGTGATCACAAAATATTCACAACTCGGAAGATGCATGATTCGCCGCTGTCCTTTGAAGGGATGTTTCGGAAAACCTGTGTCCGAAACAAGCGATATCAACCGATATAACCCTATGGAGCGACAAGGATTGCCACAACCTTGCGAGAACAATTCGCCTGCCTTACCCTGCCGACGCGATCAGACGTCTGGTCGATATTTTCAGAGGCCGCTTATGCAATATCTCCATTTGACCGAAGACCCGGCGGGAGTTTCACATTTTTCGGATGTTGAAATTGCTTTGCAGGCGGGCGATTTTGCTCCGCCTGCACCGATGATGCCGATCTCGGCCCCCGAACCCGGCAAGGCGCTGTTGTTTCTGGTCCTGCCGGCAGGCTGGGGTGGGGCAAAGCATCCGTCACCACGGCGCCAGGTTGCATTTTGCCTGTCGGGCAGACTGCGCGTCGAGGCCGGAGATGGCGAACTTCGCGAATTCGGTGCCGGGGCGATCTGGCGCATGGAAGATGTTTCCGGATCGGGCCACCAAACCACTGTGCTGGGCGACGAAGATGTTCAACTTGCCATCGTCCAGCTTGAATAGGTAGCGCCACCCAACAAAAAAGGCCGGGCGCAATGCCCGGCCCTTCCCGAACAGTCCGAAGCCTTACGCCAGCGACGGGTCGATTTCCTTGCAGGCAGCAACGAGGCCTTTGACGGCATCAACCGATTTGTCGAACATCGCCTGTTCCGGCGTGGAGAGTTTGATGTCGATCACGCGCTCGATGCCACCGGCACCGATGACCGTCGGGACGCCGACATACATGCCCTTGACACCGATTTCGCCGTTGCAATAGGCGGCGCAGGGCAGCACGCGTTTCTGGTCCTTGAGGTAGGCTTCTGCCATCTCGATCGCCGATGTGGCGGGCGCATAAAAGGCCGAGCCGGTTTTCAGCAGGCCGACGATTTCTGCGCCACCGTCGCGGGTGCGCTGAATGATCGCGTCAAGCTTGTCCTGGCTGGTCCAGCCCATTTCAACCAGATCGGGCAGCGTGATGCCACCGATGGTCGAATAGCGCGGCAGCGGCACCATGGTGTCGCCGTGGCCGCCCAAGACAAAGGCGGTGACATCGCGCATCGAGACGCCGAATTCCAGCGAGAGGAAATGACGAAAGCGCGCCGAATCAAGCACGCCGGCCATGCCGACTACCTTTTCCGTGGGCAGGCCCGAGAACTGTTGCAGCGCCCAGACCATCGCATCGAGCGGGTTGGTGATGCAGATGACGAAAGCGTCCGGGGCATGGGCGGCAATGCCCTCGCCGACCGACTTCATGACCTTGAGGTTGATCCCCAGCAGGTCATCGCGGCTCATCCCCGGCTTGCGCGCGACACCGGCGGTGACGATGCAGACATCGGCCCCTGCTATGTCTGCATAAGAGTTCGCGCCTTTCATGGCGGCGTCGAAACCGGCGGACGGGCCCGCCTGGGCAATATCCAGGGCCTTGCCCTGGGGCGTGCCTTCCGCAATGTCGAACAGGACGACATCGCCCAGTTCCTTGATCGCGGCGAGATGGGCGAGTGTACCGCCAATCTGCCCCGCGCCGATCAGTGCAATCTTGGGTCTGGCCATGATTTCTGTCTCCGGGTGGGATTGTTAAGGTGGGGGATGGGTAGTCTTTTGTGGCGCCTAAAGCAAGAGTGCCGCGCTGCGGCATCGCGCCGGGGCTGTCCGCCGCACGCTGTTTGCGTTAAAGCGGCGCTGTTGGGCAGGGGGCGTTATGGACGGTTTCGGTTTTTGGGCGATCGCCATGCTGGCCGCGATCTTCGTCGGGCTGTCGAAGGGTGGTTTGCCGGTGGTGGCAATGACTTCGGTGCCGCTGATGTCGCTGGTGATGCCGCCGTTGCAAGCCGCCGGGCTGCTGCTGCCGATCTATATCGTGTCAGACTGGTTCGGGCTCTGGGCCTACCGGCGGGCCTTTGATGCGCGTGTATTGAAGATCATGTTCCCGGCGACGGCAATCGGCATTTTCATCGGCTGGGCCACGGCAAGTCTGGTGTCGGAATATGTTGTCGGCGGGGTGATCGGACTGTTGGGGGCTACTTTTGCCGCAGCGCGCCTGCAGGGGTTCGGCGTGGCGGTCGAGGCGCGGCCCGCGCGCGTCGGGCCCGGGATGTTCTGGGGCGCGGCGGCAGGGTTCACCAGCTTTGTCAGCCACTCGGGCGGCCCGCCGTATCAGATTTACGCGCTGCCGCTGAAGATGCCCAAGGCGGTTTTTGCCGGCACCTCCACCATCCTGTTTGCCTGGGTCAATGCCGTAAAACTGCCGGCGTACTGGTCACTGGGGCTGGTCAGCTTTGACAACCTTCATATCGCGGTGTGGCTGATGGCCCCGGCGGCGGCAGCGGTTTATGGCGGCGTCTGGCTGGTGAAGGTGATTCCCGAAGCGCTGTTTTTCAAGCTGATCCTCTGGGCGCTGCTGATCCTGTCGCTACGCTTGGTCTGGGCATCGGTCGCAACACCCGTCGCCTGAACGGTCGCTCTGGCCGGGTCGCCGGGGCCGGGTCGTTCAGGCCGGGTCGCCGGGGCCGGGCAGGTTTTCCGCGATCGCCTCGAACCCCTGCCCCGAGGCGATCAGGCAGGTCCGGCCCTGCGGTGTGGTCAGCGTGATCGTCCAACTTTGATTGTCGCGGCTGGCAAAAACCTCCATCACCATATTGTTGGCGGCAAGCCCGACAGAGCGGCGGGTTTCGCCGTATTTCTGGCCGAGCTTGTCGAGCACGGCAGCGCGCGGGCCGCATTGTGCCGCAGCGTGGGCGGCCTGCGTCACCAGGATCAGAGCCAAAAATCCGAATGACAGGGCAAAAAGTTTATGTGGCATCGTCCAACCTTTCCTGAAAAAACCGCATCAGAGGTGCCAGGTCTGGCCGCAACGGTGCGCAAACCTGACGGGAAAAGCCTGCGCCCCGAACACGGAGAAATGGTTAAGGCCACGGACCCGCCTTGCTGCGCTGCGGCAAAACGGGCCTTGCCGAATGTGATGAAAATATGATTCCCTGCGCAACAAAGTTGACTGGAGAGAATCATGCAAGCTGCACGCCCCACCCGTTCCGTCCTGTATATTCCCGGCTCGAAAGAGCGTGCGCTGGAAAAGGCGCGGGGTCTGGCGGCGGATGCGATCATCTTTGATCTGGAAGACGCCGTGGCGGCCGCGGAAAAGCCCGCCGCGCGCACCTTGCTTGCCGTAACCCTGGCCGGGGCGGATTTCGGCAGCCGGATGAAGATTGTCCGCGTCAACGGGCTGGATACTGAATGGGGGGCCGATGATATCGCGGCTTTTGCGGGGGCCAGGATTGACGCGCTGCTGATCCCGAAAGTCTCGACCCCGGAAGACCTCGATGCCGTGGCGGAACTGGCCCCCGACGTGCCGCTGTGGGCGATGATGGAAACCGCGCTGGGGATGCTGAACGCCACCGCAATTGCGGCGCATCCGCGACTGGCGGGCATGGTGATGGGCACCAATGATCTTGCCAAAGAGCTTGGCTGTCGCCACCGCGCCGACCGCCTGGCGATGCAGACCGGGCTGGGCCTGTGCCTGCTGGCCGCCAAGGCGCATGGGTTGGCGATTGTCGATGGTGTCTACAACGCCTTCAAGGATGACGACGGGCTGCGCGCCGAATGCGAACAGGGCCGCGATATGGGGTTTGACGGCAAGACCCTGATCCACCCGGCGCAACTGGCGATCGCCAACATGGCCTTTGCCCCGTCGGAGGACGAGGTTTCACTGGCCGGACGTCAGATCGCGGCGTTTGAAGCGGCGCAGGCGGCAGGCCAGGGCGTCGCCGTCGTCGATGGAAAGATCGTTGAGAACTTGCATATTGTCACCGCCCGAGCGACCTTGGCCAAAGCAAAGGCCATTGCCGCGATGTCAGCCTGACATCGGGGGCCTGAGACAAAGGAAACATTATGCTGTTGATCGCCGTTGGCCTTGCCCTATGGGCGGCCGTTCACTTCTGGAAACGTCTATCGCCTGCCAGCCGCGCCGGCTTCGGAAACCCCGGCAAAGGCGTCGTGGCCTTGGGGGCCGTGCTGGCGATCGTGCTGATGGTGATTGGCTATCGCAGCACCTATGGCACCATCTATTGGGGCCGCACCGCGCCGATGGCTGGCATCAACAACCTGTTGATGGTGTTTTCGGTTTACCTGTTCGCAGCCTCGGGCGCAAAAACCCGTATCACGAAATGGATCCGCAACCCGCAACTGACGGCTGTCATGGTCTGGGCCGTGGCGCATCTGCTGGTGAACGGCGACACTCCGTCGTTCCTGCTGTTCGGCGGTCTGTTTGTGTGGGCGCTGGGCGAGGTGATCGTGCTGAACCGTGTGGCCCCGCCCGCGCCATACCGCGCCGTCCCGGTAAAAAAGGAAATCACCGCCGTCATTGCGACGTTGGTGGTGTTCGGTCTGGTGGCCGGGGTGCATGGCTGGCTTGGCTACAATCCGTTCGGGTGATGTCATGAAATTATACCGTCTGCTGACAGAAGAAGACAGTTCGGCCTTTTGCCACAAGGTCACCGCCGCGCTGAACAAGGGGTGGGAGCTGTACGGTGCCCCCACCTATGCCTGGGACGCGGCAAAAGGCGTGATGCGCTGCGGTCAGGCCGTGGTGAAGGACGCCCCCGGCACCTACACGCCGGACACAAAACTGGGTGAGCACTAGCCGCGCCGGGGGAAACCCCGGCCCGCATCAATTCAGGGAAACGCAATGAAAACCAATCCGGGCCGCTTTTTCGAGGATTACCGGCTGGGCGAGGTGATTGCCCATGCCGTGCCGCGCACCATCGCCGAGGGCGAGCGCGCGCTGTATCACGCGCTGTATCCGGCGCGGCATGCGCTTTATTCGTCCGACATGTTCGCCGCCGATTGTGGACTGGAGGGCAGCCCGATGGATGACCTTGCGGCCTTTCACACGGTATTCGGCAAGTCAGTGCCCGATATCTCGCTGAACGCGGTGGCGAACCTCGGCTACGGCGACGGGCGCTGGCTGCTGCCGGTTTATCCCGGCGACACGCTGCGGTCGGTGTCCGAAGTGATCGGGCTGAAGCAGAATTCCAACGGAAAATCGGGCGTTGTCTGGGTGCGCACGCGCGGCCTGAACCAACGTGACGAGGTGGTGCTGGAGTATGTGCGCTGGGTGATGGTGCGCAAAAATCACGGCACACCCGCGCCTGACGCTGTGATCCCCGACCTGCCCGAAGCGGTGGACCCGCAGCGTCTGGTGGTGCCCGAGGGTCTGGATTTCAGCGCCTATGATTTTGCCCAGGCGGGCGAGCCGCACCGGTTGGGCGATTACACGGTGGGCGAAAAGATCGACCATGTTGACGGCGTGACGGTCGAAGAAGCCGAGCATATGCTGGCGACACGGCTGTGGCAAAACACCGCCAAGGTGCATTTTGACGCAACCTTCCGCGAGGACGGTCGGCGGCTGATCTATGGTGGGCATATCATCTCGATGGCGCGGGCGCTGTCGTTCAACGGCCTTGCCAACGCGCAGATGATCGTTGCCCTGAACAGCGGGGCCCATGCCAACCCCTGCTTTGCCGGCGATACCATCAAGGCCTGGTCCGAAGTACTGGACACGGCTGCGACCGACGCGCCGGGCGTCGGCGCGATCCGGCTGCGGCTGGTGGCTGTGAAACAAGGGGCGAAACCCTTTGCGCTGCGCGGTAAAGACGGCAAATACGCGCCCGAAGTCCTGCTGGATCTGGATTACTGGGCGTTGATGCCGACCTGAGGCGCGATTTTCGCGGCGGCGCGACCGACAGAACGAAGTCAGAGCGCTGAGCCGTCGGGGCGCTGAGCCGTCGGGGCGCTGAGCAGCCCGCCACAACGATTGCCGTTCCCGGCGAACGGTGGCGTTGCAAAAGTCGTTGATTTTTGTGATCACAAAAATAGGCAAGTCCGTCAGACACACGAACGCAGGGCACGGTGCCTGAGAGTGCGACCCAGGCCCGCCCTGAGAAGGCGGCCAATCCGGGCGCCGATCGGGTGAGTCTGCTCTCCCGGGACGAAATCGACACTTCGAATTTTTTCGTGATCACGATAATTAATTATGTGATCACGAATTTTGAATTTTCTGCATCTGCATCCCTGAAAAGCCGGATGTTAGGGCTCACAACGCGTGACACGCTGCGAAAATGCGCTATTGATAGTCCAAAGCAGCATGTCCTGCGGGCCTCTCCCGTCGGGCGCAGCCACGAGGGAATGACCATGGCCGAAGCGAAGCGGGTTGAACGCCCCCTTTCCCCCCACTTGCAGATTTACCGCCCGCAACTGACCGCGATCACGTCGATCCTGACGCGGATCACCGGCAACGGCATGATCGTTGCGGTCATTCTGGCGGTGTGGTGGCTGCTGGCCGCGGCGACCAGCGCGGAGTATTTCGCGGTGGCGGATGCGGTTGTCACCTCGTGGTTCGGCGATCTGGTGTTTACGCTGTCGCTCTGGGCGGTGTGGTATCACTATCTTGCCGGGCTGCGGCACCTGTATTTCGACGCGGGCAAGGGGATGGACATTCCCACGGCGGAAAAACTGGGCTGGGCCTGCATCATCGGGTCGGTCGTACTGACCCTCATCACCATCATTCTGGTTCAGTAAGGGGGCGATCATGCGTTATCTGACAGACCGCAAGCGCGCCATGGGGAAAGGCTCGGCCCATACCGGGACCGATCACCAATGGTTCATGACGGCTTCGGCCGTTGGTCTCGCCTTCATGGTGCCGACCTGGCTCTATATTTTCGGCTCTGCCCTCGGCGAAAGCCGGGCAGAGGTGCTGGCGACCTTCGCGCACCCCTTCCCCGCGATCCTGACGGCGTTGGTCCTGTTCGTCGGCATGCGCCACTTTGCCAAGGGTGCCACGATGATGATCGAGGATTACGCCCGGGGCTCTGCCCGCCGGGCGCTGATCATCCTTGTAATTTCGCTATCCTACGCGATCACCGCGACGGGGCTTTTCGCCCTTGTCCGCATCGCGCTCTGAGGGACTGATATGACCGCTTATCCGTATGAGACACATGAATATGACGTCGTTGTCGTAGGCGCCGGCGGGGCCGGGTTGCGCGCAACGCTGGGCATGGCCGAACAGGGCCTGCGCACCGCCTGCATCACCAAGGTTTTCCCGACCCGGTCGCACACCGTGGCCGCCCAGGGCGGCATTGCCGCCAGCCTGTCGAACATGGGCCCCGACAACTGGCAGTGGCACATGTATGACACCGTCAAGGGCTCTGACTGGCTGGGCGACACCGACGCGATGGAATACCTCGCGCGGGAGGCTCCCAAGGCTGTCTATGAGCTGGAACATTACGGCGTGCCATTCTCGCGCACCGAAGAAGGCAAGATCTACCAGCGCCCGTTCGGTGGCCACACCACCGAATTCGGCGAAGGCCCGCCGGTGCAGCGCACCTGTGCCGCAGCCGACCGCACCGGCCACGCAATCCTGCACACGCTGTATGGCCAGAGCCTGAAACACAATGCGGAATTCTTCATCGAATATTTCGCGATCGACCTGATCATGACCGACGGCAAATGCACCGGCGTCGTGGCCTGGAAGCTCGACGACGGCACGATCCACGTCTTCAACGCCAAGATGTCCGTGCTGGCGACCGGCGGCTATGGCCGCGCCTTTTTCAGCGCGACCTCGGCCCACACCTGCACCGGCGACGGCGGCGGCATGGTGGCGCGCGCAGGTCTGCCGCTTCAGGATATGGAGTTTGTGCAGTTCCACCCGACCGGCATCTATGGCTCTGGCTGCTTGATCACCGAGGGCGCGCGCGGCGAAGGCGGCTATCTGACCAACTCCGAAGGCGAGCGCTTCATGGAACGTTACGCCCCGACCTACAAGGACCTCGCGTCGCGCGATGTGGTGTCGCGCTGCATGACGATCGAGATCCGCGAAGGCCGTGGCGTCGGCCCGAACAAGGACCACATCCACCTGCACCTGAACCATCTGCCGCGCGAGACGCTGGAGCTGCGCCTTCCGGGAATTTCGGAAAGCGCGCGGATCTTTGCAGGGGTCGATCTGCACAAGGAACCAATTCCGGTCCTGCCGACAGTTCACTACAACATGGGCGGCATTCCGACCAACTACTTCGGCGAAGTGCTGAACCCGGTGCCGGGCAAACCCGACAACATCTTTCCCGGCCTGATGGCTGTGGGCGAAGCAGGCTGTGCAAGCGTGCATGGCGCGAACCGCCTTGGGTCAAACTCGTTGATCGACCTCGTGGTGTTTGGCCGGGCCGCAGCAATCCGTGCCGGCGAAATTGTGAACCCGAAAGAACGCAACCAGCCGCTGAACACCGCCGAAGTCGACAAGGCGCTGGACCGGTTTGACACCATCCGCAACGCCAAGGGCAACGTGCCGACCGCCGAGTTGCGCCTCGAGATGCAAAAAACCATGCAGGCCGATGCGGCGGTGTTCCGCACCGACAAAACCCTCGCCGAGGGCAAGAAGAAGATGATTGCAATCGCCGGCAAGCTGGACGATCTGCATGTCACCGACAAGTCGCTGATCTGGAATTCCGACCTGATGGAAACGCTGGAACTGCACAACCTGATGCCGAACGCCCTTGCGACCATCGTGGCCGCCGAGGCGCGCAAGGAATCGCGTGGTGCCCATGCACATGAGGATTACCCGAACCGCAACGACAAGGAATGGCGCGTGCACTCGCTGGCAACGGTGGATGGCAACAAGGTCACGCTGACCTCGCGGCCGGTGCACCTTGATCCGCTGACAAAGCACAAGGATGGTGGCATCGATCTGAAAAAGATTGCGCCGAAGGCGCGGGTTTACTGATGCAAACGGGCTGTTCCGGCATACCCCTGCGCGCAACACCGCGCCTGACGTGCGGTCTGCAGGCGGTGTTCGCTGCCGTGCCGGTAGGGTTGCGCGCCAGGTTGGGCGGGGTCGGGCCATGAGGGTGCGGGCTTTACGGCCACCTTCGCTGCTGTTGCTGCTGGCGGCCTGCGGCCCGATCACGGTGCAAAGTGCCGAGAAGCTGTGCTTCGAGCGCGCCCGACTTGCCGAACAGCCGCGCGGCGAAGTGTCTGCCGGGCTTTCCAACGGCAAGCCCGCCGGCGGTTTCAAGATTGAAGTAAGCTCCGACTACCTGCTTGGGCGTGACCCTTCTGCGGTCTACGACCAATGCGTTCTGCAAAAATCCGGCCAGCCCCCGAGCCAGCCGCTTTATTCCCGCACAGACTGGAAGGGATAACCCATGGTTCAGTTCACACTCCCCAAAAATTCCACCATCCGCACCGGCAAGACCTGGCCAAAACCGGCAGGCAAGAATGTCCGCAAGTTCCAGATTTACCGCTGGTCGCCGGATGACGGTGAAAACCCGCGGGTCGATACCTATTTCGTCGATATGGACAGTTGCGGCCCGATGATCCTTGACGCGCTGATCAAGATCAAATCCGAGATCGACCCGACGCTGACTTTCCGTCGTTCGTGCCGCGAAGGCATCTGCGGCTCCTGTGCGATGAACATCGACGGGATCAACACGCTCGCCTGCATCTATGGCATGGACGAGGTCAAGGGCGACGTGAAGATTTACCCGCTGCCGCATATGGCCGTGGTCAAGGACCTGATCCCCGACCTGACGCATTTCTACGCCCAGCATGCCAGCATCATGCCATGGCTGGAAACCAAGACCAACAAGCCCGCGAAAGAGTGGCGTCAAAGCATCGAAGACCGCGAAAAGCTGGACGGCCTGTATGAATGCGTGATGTGCGCCTGCTGCTCTACCGCGTGCCCGTCGTATTGGTGGAACTCTGACCGCTATCTTGGCCCGGCGGCCCTGCTGCACGCTTACCGCTGGATCATCGACAGCCGCGACGAAGCAACGCCAGAGCGCCTCGACGATCTGGAAGACCCGTTCAAACTATACCGTTGCCACACGATCATGAACTGCACCAAAACCTGCCCCAAAGGCCTGAACCCGGCCAAGGCGATTGCCGAGATCAAGAAGAAGATGGTCGAACGCGTGGTGTAGGCCCCGGCAACCATGGTGTGACAGGCGGCCCGGGGTCGGGCCGCCTTTTTACATGGAAACCAGCAGCGCGCGTCGCGCGCAATGCTGCAATGCAGAATATGCTGTTGCATTGTTGCGGCGACAGGCAGAAAGTACCGGCGGGAGGACCCTGTTGAACAACGAGGTTCACATGAGAAAGACAGCCCCGACCCCCGCCAACCCGGCCAAAGCGATGCAGGCCAGGCAAGCGCTTAAAGACCTGGAACAGTCCTGGGCCTACTACAGCGCGGAACGCGACGTGACGGCAGAACCGACCGAATATTTCGAATATGTCCGGGCGGCCTGACGGGCGCGCCCGATACCGGCTTT
>TARA_R110002110_G_scaffold287407_4_pt1 | contig 14566 bp, 16 predicted proteins | sample TARA_R110002110 | Tara Oceans TARA_R110002110 (sample SAMEA4397330) | marine metagenome | biome: Polar Biome; feature: [SRF] surface water layer (ENVO:00010504); material: water (ENVO:00002006), including particulate matter (ENVO:01000060) such as... | depth 5 m
TTTGATGGCCGGACCCTATGCCCTGGCCCAGGACAGTCATGTCCGGGGCGACGTGCTTTACAGGCTGTTTTCGGTGCGGTGGCAGGCACGCCTCGATTTCCTGCTCTACCTGATCTTCTTCTTCCCCGGAATACTGGCGCTGTTCTGGTATGGCTGGGAAATCGCATCAGACAGCTGGCGCTACAAGGAAGTCAGTTGGAACAGCCCGGCGCGTATCCAGATCTATTTCTTCAAGACCCTCATCCCCATCGCCGGTGGCCTTCTGATCCTTCAGGGCATCGCCGAGTTGGTGCGATGCTGGAGTGCTATGCGGACAGGTGTCTGGATGGAGCGACTGGATGATGTGCGTGAGACCGAGGATATGCTGATGCATATGGACGAGGCCACTGTTCCCGTGATCCAGCCCGGTAAAAAATGATCTGCGGCGCTTCATAAGAAAGACAATGACATGACGAATCCCGAAGTCGCCATTCTGATGCTCACCTTGTTTATCGGGCTGGTGCTGCTTGGCTTCCCGATCGCCTTTACCCTGATCGCCATGGGCGTGGGCTTTGGCTATTACGCCTACTATCAGGGCCCGCCCGAGGTGTTTTCGGACATCTTCAACAACAACATTTTCTATCTGCTGAACCAGAACACCTATTCGGTGATGGAGAATGACACCCTAGTCGCAATCCCGCTGTTCCTGTTCATGGGCTATGTCGTCGAGCGGGCCAACATCGTCGACCGGCTGTTCTTCTCGCTCTATATGGCGGCGCGCAACCTGCCTGGGTCGCTTGCCATCGCAGCACTGCTGACCTGTGCGGTGTTTTCGACGGCATCCGGCATCGTCGGCGCGGTGGTGACCCTGATGGGCCTGTTGGCCTATCCGGCGATGGCCAATGCGAATTACAACAAAAGCTTCGCCTCCGGCGTGATCTGCGCAGGTGGCACGCTGGGCATCCTGATCCCGCCTTCGATCATGTTGATCGTCTATGCGGCCATTGCGAACCTTTCGCCGCTGCGCCTGTACGCGGCGGCGGTGTTTCCGGGGCTGCTGCTGGCAGGGCTCTACATCGTCTATGTGCTGGTCCGCGTCTGGATAAATCCGTCACTGGCGCCAAAACCGGATCTGAAAGACGTGCCGCCGGCCTCCAAGATCTACAAGGACCTGCTGGTCTCGTTCGTGCCTCTGACGGTTCTGATCGCATTGGTTCTGGGGTCGATCCTGGGGGGTCTTGCCACCCCCGCCGAAGCTGCTGCCATGGGTGCCCTCGGCGGCATGGTGCTGGCCGTGATCTACCGCTCGATGACCTGGCAACGACTGAAGGAAAGTGTGTTCCTGACGGCGAAGGCCACGGCCATGGTCTGTTGGCTTTTTGTCGGATCCTGGACCTTTGCTTCGGTGTTTTCCTACCTTGGCGGGCATGATCTGATCAGCGATTGGGTGATCGGAATGGACCTGACCGCGATCCAGTTCCTGATACTCGCGCAGCTCATCATCTTCGTGCTGGGGTGGCCGCTGGAATGGTCGGAAATCCTGATCATTTTCGTGCCGATCTTCCTGCCGCTGCTTGATCCGTTCGGTGTGAACCCCTACTTTTTCGCCATGCTGGTGGCACTGAACCTTCAGACATCGTTCCTGACCCCGCCCATGGCGATGTCGGCCTACTACCTGAAAGGCGTCCTGAAAAAGCAGATCGAGTTGATCGAGATTTTCAAGGGGATCATGCCGTACCTCGGGATTGTCATTTTCACCATGGTGTTGATGTATATCTTCCCGGGCATCGCGCTCTGGTTGCCCGACTACCTGTTCGGAGTATACATCCCGTGAAACCTGCCCCCTACAGTTTAACCGCAACCGAGGCCGCCCGCCTTGTCAGATCCGGAGAACTGTCATCCCTCGAACTGGTCAAATCGTGCCTGGCACGGATTGCCGAGACTGACCGCGCAATCGGTGCATGGGCATGGCTGGATCCGGAGTCGGCCTTGGCCCAGGCCGCAGAATGCGACCGTTTGCGCAAGGCAGGCATGGCGACCGGCCCCCTTCACGGGGTGCCTGTCGGATTGAAAGATATCATCGATACCCGCGACATGCCGACCGAACTTGGAACGCCGGTCCATGCCGGTCGGCGCACAGATACCGACGCCCGCCTGGTCGAGCATCTGCGTGAAGCCGGTGCCGTGATCATGGGCAAGACCGTCACAACCGAACTTGCCTTTGTGCATGCCGGTCAGACCCGCAACCCTCATAACCAGGCCCATAGCCCCGGGGGCTCGTCCAGCGGGTCTGCCGCTGCGGTTGCCGCGCAGCAGGTTCCGCTGGCGGTCGGTACGCAGACAAACGGGTCCGTGATCCGGCCCGCTTCCTTTTGCGGAACATTCGGGTTCAAACCGACCCGGGGAATGATCAGCCGCGACGGCATCCTGCAGACGTCGGTTTCGCTCGATCAGGTCGGATGCTTTGGCCGGACGCTGGCCGATGTCGCCCTTCTGGCGGATGTGATCGCCAGCTACGACCAGCGTGATCGTGAAAGCTTTGCCCGGCCCCGGCCCGCAATGCAGCAAGGCGCGAGCGAAGCGCCCCCCGTCACGCCCGATCTGGTCTGGCTGGACCTGCCGTTTTACGGGCGCCTGGCGGGTGATGCGCGCGACGGGCTGGAACAGGTGATGGATATCCTGGGCTCACAGGTCACGCGGATGACGGCGGCAGATACCCTGTCGAACCTCGTTGCCGTGCAGGCGCGGATCCATGAATATGAGATTTGCCAGCACCAGAAGGCCATTTTCGAGGACAATTGGGACCAGATCAGCGAAACCCTGAAACCCGTGATCATCCGTGGGCGGCAAATCTCCGAGGCCGAATATGAGGACGCGCTGGCCGTCAAAATCTCGGCGCAAGAGTTTTTCGCGCATTTTTTCACAGAGTTTGACGCGATAATTGCCCCCGCTGCCACCGGCGAAGCCCCGCTTTTCGGAAACGGCACCGGCGATCCGATCTTCTGCACGCTGTGGACGCTGGCGGGACTGCCCTGTGTGACTCTCCCGCTGTTGGTCGGACAAACCGGTTTGCCGATCGGGGTTCAACTCATCGGCCCTGCTGAAAAAGACGACCGTTTGCTGCGAACCGCGAACTGGGTACAGAACCAGGTTGCCGCAGCGGCACAACCGGAAAGGAATTGACATGTCATATCGCATCAAACTGCTTGTCGGGTTCATCGGAACCGCCGTGTTCCTGACCTTCATCGGGGGGCTTTCGCAAAGCATTTCAACAGGTTTTGCCGGGTTCTGGGGAGGCCTGCCATTCATGATCATCGCGATTACTGTGGGTGCCTGCGCACTCTATGATTTCTGGGATGAATGTATCCGGAAGAAATGAGCAAGCCACCCCAGCGGGCATGCCGCAAACCGCGAGGGATCCTTTGAGCGGTATCGACCCCTGAGAAGTGGCAAGTTCCGATCGTGTTCGTGACCTGTTCGCGAAATACGCGACGACCCGGCAAAGCCTGTCGTGTCGTATTCCAGGACATGTCGGAGATACCCGAAAAAATCCGCCCAGCAATTTCTGCCCCAAAAAAATTCAATTTTTTTGCAAAATCCTTTTTGAAGGATTTTGGCCCCTCACCTGCGAAGTTTCGCTTGCCCGAGGCCCCACCGCTGCGGCAGGTTTGTACGATGCTGCGTGCCCTTGCCCTAGCCCTTGGTCTTGCGATTGCCACCCCGGCCCGGGCCTGTGACACGGCTTTGCTGCTGGCAATCGACGTTTCGGGCTCCATCGACCAGGGCGAATATGCCTTGCAAGTCCAGGGCCTCGCCGACGCGCTGCGTGACCCGGCGGTTGCCGAAGTGCTTGTCCGTGGTCAGGTTGCGCTCGCGGTCGTACAATGGTCGGGCGTCGGCAAGGCAAGGCTGGTAATGCCATGGAAACGTATGCTTTCTGACCGCGCTGTCACAGAATTTGCGGTCCGCGCGGGCAAGTTGCCACGCGCTTTTGAAGGGTCAGACACGGCCCTGGGCGAAGCGATCCGGTTTTCGGTCGATCAGTTTTCCGCCGTATCGGACTGCCGCCGCAAGGTGATCGATATTTCCGGTGACGGGCCCGAAAACGCCGGACGCACGGTATCGCAGACGCGCCGCAGAGCCATCGCCGAGAACATCGAAATCAACGCGATCGCAATCGAGGACATGGGGGCATCCGCTCCAATCAGCACCTACTACCGACGTTGGGTAATCACGCCCGAAGGTTTTGTGATGACCGCGCGCGGTCTGGGCGACTACCCCCGTGCGATCCGGGCGAAGCTGTTGCGCGAATTGGTGAAGCCGGTCGGCTGATGGCGGGCACGAACCCCGACCATGCCGTTGGGCAAATCACGCTCGAGGACCATGATCTGCCACGGCATCCCCGACGACTGCCCGGAATCGACGCTGATATCCACAAAAGCAAGAGGGATCTCTGGCAAGGCGAAGCCCGCAAGGACGAACCAATGGAGCAGCACCAGGTCTGACCGAAGACTGGCCGATGCCGCGAAATCGCAGGCGACGGACCAACGCTGTATGGTCGAGGTCCCTGTCCTTATCGATCTACTGTCCTTTGGCGGCGCTGCGGCGCGGGATCGCCCGCATGTGCCGCGCCGTGATAGAAAAACGCCACCGGCTGGGCGAACCCATCGTTCCTGCGTGCCCGGTCGTTTTGCCTGATGATGTGCCGGTGCCAGAGGCATTTCAACTGGCCACCGAAGCCGGATGGCGGCTGCGGCGGGGCATTCGCGGGGCTGCGGCGGGGCTGCCTTACGTTGCCGGGGGCCGCAGTTGTTCCGGCGTTGGCGATGATCTGTGCCGCCCCGGGCCAGATGCCGCTGGCCGTTCCGGTGATCGCGGGACTTGAGGGTGCCAGTGTGCAGCCTTGCACCGCGACCCGCTTCACAAAACCGTTACCGCGCCTTTCTTCGGTGCTGGTCGCAATACCGTCACGTGGTCGGCATCATCACCATGTTGTCGCTGTGGTTTGCCACACACGTCCTGTTTGCGGATATTGTCCTTGTCACCTTCGGCACGGTTGCCTTGCCGATCCCTGATCCGGCCAACATTCATTCCCTGCCTTTGGGCCTTGCGGTGCTGGCCTCGGCTCTTATCTTCTGTCGGCGCAGCGGGTCGGTGTCGGTGTCGGCAATCCGTACTGCGGTGTCGGCGCTGGCGGACCTGTTCTGAAGGCTGCACTTTAGGCAACAGCGCCTCTTTCTTTCAGGAGCGAATTCCCTATGCTGGCCACAATTGCGAAAGGACTCGGCATGGCGCGGACGATAGACTACGGCAACCTGATGCACAGGGCGATGCGCAGCCTGATCAGATCAGTGTTGTCAGATGTCGCAGAACATGGTTTGCCCGGCGAGCATCATTTTTTCATTACCTTTGACACCACACATCCGGATGTCGAAATTGCCGATTGGTTGCACGCGCGTTATCCCGGGGAAATGACGGTTGTCATTCAGCATTGGTTCGACAATCTGATCGTCACCGAAGACGGTTTCTCGATCACGCTGAACTTCGGCAATCAGCCTGAGTCGCTGGTCGTCCCCTTTGATGCGCTTCATACTTTCGTTGACCCTTCGGTTGAATTCGGGCTTCGTTTTGAAACCCAGGCCGATGACGACGAGGATGATGGCGACGACGACAACGAGACCGCGCCCGAAAACGCCGAGGATGCGGCCGAGGCCCCGGCGCACAAGGCAGAGGTCGTCAGCCTGGATAAATTCCGGAAATAGCGGTGTCGGCAGAAGGCCGGACCCGGCGATGATTTGAATTAAAAAGGTGGAGTCAATGCTGTCTGATTTTGGTTTTTTCGTCAAACAGGCGATCCTTCAACCCCGGCAAACCTCTTCTCTGGTTCCGTCATCGAAGTACCTCGCGCGGGCGATGGCAGCCCATGTCGGCCCCGGAACCGGCAAGGTTGTCGAATTTGGCCCCGGAACCGGCACGATCACCAAGGCGATCCTGGAACACGGCGTCGCCCCGGCGGACCTGACATTGTTCGAGATGAACCCCGACTTTGCCGAGGTCCTGCGCAAACGCTATCAGGGCCTGCGGATCGAAGTGACCGGCGCGCAGAATGTTGCCGGGTATTGCGGCAAGGATGTTGGCGCTGTGGTGTCGGGCCTGCCGCTTCTGTCGATCCCGAGACCGGTTCGCCACGCCATCGTGGAGGCTGCGTTTGACGTGCTGCGCCCCGGCGGTATCTTCGTCCAGTTCACCTACGGGCCGCGCGCGCCGCTGATGGAAGAGACCCTCACCAGGATGGGGCTTACGGCCGCGCGCGGTTCGCGCAAGATCTGGCTCAATTTTCCGCCGGCGCAGGTGTATATTCTGAAACGGAAGGGCGAGTAGCCTTCGGTATGCGACCGTATACCAATTGATTTCCGTGCCGGTTCGCCCTATGAAAGCGCCAATCGCACAGGAGAGCCCGATGACCGCAACCCGTACCGAAACCGACAGCTTTGGCCCGCTGGAAGTCCCCGCCGACAAATACTGGGGCGCGCAGACCCAACGTTCTGTCATGAACTTCCCCATCGGGTGGGAGCGGCAGCCTGTTGCCATCATTCGCGCCCTGGGCGTCATCAAGAAAGCCTGTGCCACGGTCAACAAGGCGCAAGGCGATATGCCCGCCAACATTGCCGACGTGATCGCAACTGCGGCACAGGAAGTGATCGACGGCAAATTCGACGACAACTTTCCGCTGGTGGTGTGGCAGACCGGCTCTGGCACACAATCGAACATGAACGCGAATGAAGTGATCTCGAACCGCGCGATCGAGATGATGGGCGGTGTGATGGGATCGAAAAAGCCGGTCCACCCGAACGATCATTGCAATATGGGCCAATCATCGAACGACACCTTTCCCACAGCGATGCATGTGGCGATCGGGATGATGGCGCGCGACACGCTGTTGCCGGGCCTGCGTAAACTGCACTCGGCACTTGCGGCGAAGTCCGAAGAATTCAGGGACATCATCAAGATCGGTCGCACCCATACCCAGGATGCGACCCCCCTGACCCTTGGCCAGGAATTTGGTGGCTACGCACATCAGGTCGCCAAGGGCATCGCCCGAGTCGAGGCTTGTTTGCCCGACATTTATGAGCTTGCGCAGGGCGGCACCGCCGTCGGCACCGGGTTGAACACCAAGAAAGGCTGGGACAGCCGCGTTGCCGCCAGCATTGCCGAGATCACCGGCCTGCCCTTCGTCACTGCGCCGAACAAGTTCGAGGCGCTGGCCGCCCATGACGCGATGGTCATGTTCTCGGGCGCGCTGAAAACCGTCGCCGCCAGCCTGTTCAAGATCGCCAACGACATGCGGCTTCTGGGCTCCGGCCCGCGTTCTGGCCTGGGTGAGTTGATCCTGCCGGAAAACGAGCCAGGATCTTCCATCATGCCGGGCAAGGTCAACCCGACCCAGGCAGAGGCCCTGACCATGGTCTGCGCCCATGTCATGGGCAATGACGCCGCAGTCGGTTTTGCCGGCAGCCAGGGCCATTTCGAGTTGAACGTCTACAACCCGATGATGAGCTACAACGTCCTGCAATCCATGCAACTTCTGGGCGATGCAGCCGGGTCGTTCACTGACAACATGGTGGTCGGCACCCGGGCCAATATCGCCCGTATTGACAAGTTGATGAAGGAAAGCCTGATGCTGGTCACAGCCCTTGCCCCGACCATCGGCTATGATGCCGCGACCAAGGTCGCCAAAACCGCGCACAAGAACGGCACCACCCTGCGCGAAGAGGCTATTGCCCTCGGCTATGTCGACGGCGAAACCTTTGACCGCGTCGTGCGGCCCGAAAATATGATCGGTCCCAAAGGCTGATGGCAGAAATCGTCAATCTGCGCACGGTTCGCAAGGCGCTAAAAAGTGTGAAGAAACGCGCGCAGGCTGATGAAAATGCGTCTAAATTCGGTCGAACGACCGCCGAACGAAAAAAGGACGCGGCGGAAGCTGAAAAGGCCCGTCGCGACCTCGACGGACACGAGCGCGAATGAGTAGCCGCCCCGTCAAACACTCGCTGACGCTGCGCGGGCACCGGACATCCGTGTCGCTGGAGGCCGAATTTTGGGATGCCTTCCGCGAAATCGCCGCAGCGCGAGGGCAAGCCCTCAATACTCTTGCGATTGAAATCGACGAAGCAAGACCGACAGATAGTGGCCTTGCCTCGGCGATCCGCATCTTTGTTCTGAACCATTTTCGCGGTTAACTACAATTTAATCACCTTCAGCGAATCTTGCGGCAGGAGGTGCAGAATGGCGCCCCATGACACGATCCCCTCGATTTCTGCTGAACGGTGGACCCATCAGATGTTCTGCGCCCGTGCCGCTGCAGGCGAAAGAAATTTGCAAAAAAAAAATTAAGGTTTTTTTGTCGTCGCAACCACCGACCTTGAACGGCGCGTAACCCGCAGCCTGATCCCGTTCTTCGCCCTGACCGTCAAATGCGCGACCGGAATCGGTGTTTCCCCGTTGACCCGTTCAAACCGGAACGCCCGGGCCAGCATCGCCAGCAGCAAAACGCCCTCTGCCATGGCAAAACCAGCCCCCGTGCAAACCCGCGGGCCTGACGAGAAGGGGAAATAGCCATCGCGGGCGCAGGCTCTGATGGCATCTTCCTGCCAGCGCTCCGGTTTGAACGCATCCGGTTCGGGCCAAATGCGTTCATGGCGGTGCAGATGCCAAGGGCTCAGGACAATCTGGGCGCCGACAGCAACGTCACGATCCCGAAACCGTTCCGGGCACGTATTTTGTCGTACCATCATCGGCACCGGCGGATAGAGCCGAAGGGTTTCGCGAAACACATCGCGCGTAAAACGCAGTTTCGCGACCGCCGAAAAATCGGGGGTATCGCCCAGCGTCATTGCTTCTGCCGCAACCTTTTCCTGTGTCTCCGGAAATTGCGCCATCAGATACAGCGCCCAGGCCAGCGCCGATGCCGATGTCTCGTGACCGGCCAGAAAGAAAATCGCAACCTGGTCCACCATTTCGCCGGTCTCGAACCCCTGCCCGGTTTGCGGATCTTTGGTCGTCATGATCTTGGTCGCCAGGTCGTCTGGCGCCGTCCCTGCCGCAATTTCGGCGGCCCTGTCCTCGGTCATCCGCAAAATAAGATTGCGGATCTCACCAGCCGTCTGCCGGGTTTTGCGTCGGTGAAAACGCGGGACCCAGGGCGGCAGCGGCAAAAAAGCGGCAAGGTTCAGGATCGGCTGGCTGCGCTGATAGTCGCGGAACTGGGTAAAAACCTGCGACGCAACCTCATGCTCGATCGGAATTGAGAACAGGGTGCGGAAAATCACATCGGCAGCGGCGTGGCTCATATCGGCCTCGACCTCACGAACTCCGGGCGATATCCGGGCAACGGCCGCCTGCCCCGCCGCCCACATCGCCGGAAAGGTATCGCGCAGCCGCCCGCCCTCGAACGCCGGGTCGATGATCCGCCGTTGACGCTTCCAGGTTTCACCGTTCGTGACAAAGACGGAATTGCCCAACAACGGCCGCAACCCCTCTCCCACACGGTTGGATTTCGGGAAATCCTCTGGACGTTCATTCAGAACCCGCCGGATCAGCGCGGGGTCGTTGCACAGGTAGCTGCGGAAGAACGGCGTGCGAAACTCTGCCATCCAGGCGCGATAGAGCCGCGCCGGCTGCGCTGAGAGGATGTCCTGGCGAAACAACCGCAGATATCGCCAGAACGAAACCTTGTCCGGTCTGGCCTTTGGCTTGGGTGGCAAGGTCATGGTTTCATACTGCGGTATCCTGACACCGCCCGTTCGATCCGGCTTCTTGAAGCCGCGCTGCCGGCAAAGCGCTGCGCCAACGAAACCGGCCCCGCCGTGATGCGGAAATAATCGTAGTCGCGCGGCCGGTCGAATGCGCAAAGATACTGAAAATGCAGCCGAAAAAACCGCCAACGCAGGGCCTTCCAACGCTTTGCGGACAAGGTTTGCGTAAAGGCTGCTGTCAGAACCAGTGGCCAGCGCTTGCCCTCGGGGGCGACACCGGTCACGGCCACCGGGTCGCAGAGGGCAAAAGCACAACCATCGCCCGGAGCCGTCACATCGACCCAGGTCAGCGCATCGGACTGCGCCAGATAGTTCAGATCGGCGCGCAACCGGTCCGCCAGCGGCAGGAAGGACACCATCGGCACCACCTGCCCCAATGACAGGAACGACAACGCAGGCCCATTCGGTGCGTCCCGGGCACGCAGCAGATCAGCCAGGACCGACACCGCCAGATGCGCCCCGGAAGAATGGCCGACCACCAGAACCTCGTCGCAATCGCTGGCCAGCGCCGCCGCGATTGCGTGGCGAAATTCGGTCATCCTGTGTTCCAATGCCGGTGGATTGGCCCCTTTGTACTGCGCCGAATAGGCAAAATCATGCATCAGATAATAGGCGAAAACCCGGTTGTCATGGCGACGGAACCAATCCAGCAAAGCGTATCCAACAACCAATCCCGGCAGAACCGCGACAATCAACGCCAGACTTTCGGGCAACAGCAGCGCCAGCCCCCACAAAGCGGCACCCGACACACCAAAGCCCGCCACACCGGCGAGGACAAGCTGCACCAGCAAGAACACAATCGGATAGAGTGCCGCGATGATCGGTCCTTTGCGCAGTCGCATCAACCGGAACAGCGCCCCGCTGCCGATATAGGCCCAGGCCGTGCGCAGCAGCTGCAGATAGGTGCCGACAATCGAATTGTCCATTGAGGACCGCACAATATCGGACCAGACCAGCACTTCGACCTGGCTCTCTGCCGCTGCCTCCATATGGGCACTGACCTGCCAGCCATAAAGACCGCCACCCTGTTTTGGCGTCAGCGACAGGTCGTATCCCGAAATCGCGGCCTGCTCGGTCCCTTCCTTGCGGTAAAGCTCACGATAGCGGCGAGGGTGTATCGGGTCGTAACCGGGAATGTAGAAAACCCGTCGCCGAAAGGCCCTTGCCGGGGTTTTTTCGGTTGGTTCCACTTTATCACCCATCCTGAGACCGCGCCTGTTTCATCCAGGTCACAATGACTTGGAATGTTGGCGGAATTATGGGCGGTTTCGCGCGGGAAATCAGCCCGGAACCGCAAGCGAGGGAAAGGTTTCCAACAGCCAGAACGAGAAGCTCGAGAATGCCCCGGTCAACAGGGCGAAGCCCACGACAATCAGCAACTGGCCCAAGGCGCGCTCGATCATCTTCATGCGGCGTTTCAACCGGATCATCACGCCGATCGCGCTCGACGAACAAAGCAACCAACTGGAACGGCAACCCGAGCCCGATGGCATACACACCTCGTCGCGGGCCAATGCAGGGCGTCCGGCCAAAGGCAATGGCCAGCCCCTGAACATAGCCCGCCAACGCCGAACCGCCCGTAGCGCCCGTAGCGCCCGCGTCGAGCAACGCATCCCGGTCGAGCAGGGGAATGCGGGATATACCGAGAAGATGCAGGCCGGAAAAGATGGCGACATCACCTGAGGATTTTGCAAGAACACCTTGATATTACAAAAAAATGCCGGATACTGCGGCTGTTAAACCGATCAACAAGAACACCGTCGCAAGCCCGGGACCAAAAAAGATTGCCGGCAGCAGAACCTTGCGGCGCACGGCTCCGGCCCGCATGTCACCCCTGCTGGCGCCGCCCATACTGACCAGACAGAGCGGCACGATCGCCAGCACGCAGGGGTTGGGAAGGACCGGAACACCACCACCGACTGCCACAAACATGGCCGGCAGCAGGGCTGCGTCGAAGATGTCATCCGGCCACTGAGTTGCCTTTTGTCCGTGAGCCTGGTGAAATCTGCCCGCGGCGTCATCCGCACGCGATCACACATTCGCGTGGCGCCTTGACACAAATGAAAAGGGGCGGTGGTTGCCCACACGCCCCGTTTCACGTTTCATGCGCGTGACCGGTTCAGCGGCCGAGGTTCCACCAACCACGGCGGCGCGGTTTGTCCTCATTGGAGTCCTTTGCTTCACTTTCGCCTGCGTTTTCAGCAGCTTCAGCCTCGGCCAGACCCGGATCGACCCTCAACCCGTCATTGATCTCCGGCGCATCGCCCGGATCAGGCAACAGAGAGGAGGTTTCTGCGACCGGCGCCTGTGCAACAGGGTTGGCAACGGCAGGTTCCGGCGATGTCACCTGAACCGACGCCGGGGCAGCATCGGCAGGCGTTTCAACCACGGCCGCCGGGGCCGGGGTTTCGGCAGGGGCGTCGGGATCGGCCACCGGGGTTTCCACCACAGCTTGCGCTTCCGCCAGTGCTTCCTCTGCCGCCGCAGCCGCCGCCTTTGACACACGCGGACGGCGGGTACGCGGTTTGGCCTTGGGCTTTACCCCCGCGTCACCGGTGCCCGTCGCCACGGTGGCGTCTGCACTCGCTTCTGTCGGCGTTTCGGGGGTCGCTTCCGCAGTTCCGGCAGGCTTTTCAGTTGGTTGTCCGGCGACGTCTTCGGGAGTGGCCTTGGGTTTGCGGCTGCGCGTCCGGCGCGGTTTGGCCGCTGGTTTTGCCTCTTCTTCTTGCGCAGCGGCTACGACTTCTGGCTTGGCGGCGGCACTGATGGTCCCGGCCTCCGCGGCAGCGGCGTCGCTGACGCCGTCTTCGACGGAATCATCATCGCCGTCAGACTCGTCACCGTCCTCGTCCGACCCGTTTTCATCGCCAACACCGGTGTTGCCACCGCGCCGACGCCGACGACGACGGCGCTTCTTGCGGCCAGTGCCATCGCCGTCGCCCGCATCCGCGGTGCGCGGGCTGTCCGCAACAGCGGCCGCAGCGGCTTCGGTGGCCTCGTCTTCATCCTCTTCATCCGGGATGTCGGGGTCTTCGATGTCATCCACCACAGCGCCCATAAACGCCGAGTTGCCCGAAATCGCCGCGGAAATCTCCGGCACGCTGCGGGTTGCGGTCTTGAATTTTTCCAGGGTGAAATCGGGGCTGATCAGGCTGGGGTCGGCCTCAACCCGCACCGACATGCCATAGCGCGCCTCAATCAAGGCGATGTGTTCACGTTTCTGGTTCAACAGGAAGTTGACGACCGCCACCGGGGCGCGCAACAGCACCTCTTTCGACCGTTTGCGCGTGCCCTCTTCCTCCAGCGCGCGCAGAATTTGCAGCGCCATGCTGTCGTCAGACCGGATCAGGCCGGTACCATGGCAATGGGCGCAGGGCTGTGTGGTGCTTTCCAACATGCCGGGGCGCAGACGCTGACGGCTCATCTCCATCAGGCCAAAGCCCGAGATGCGGCCGACCTGAATTCGGGCGCGATCGGTTTTCAGCTTGTCTTTCAGGCGTTTTTCAACTGCGGCGTTGTTGCGGCGGTCTTCCATGTCGATAAAGTCGATGACGATCAGACCGGCAAGGTCGCGCAGACGCAACTGGCGCGCCACTTCTTCGGCAGCTTCGAGGTTGGTCTTGGTCGCGGTGTCCTCGATCGAGCCTTCCTTGGTTGCCCGGCCCGAGTTCACGTCAATCGCCACCAGCGCCTCGGTGATGCCGATCACGATATAGCCGCCGGATTTCAGTTGGACCGTCGGGTTGAACATGCCCGCCAGATAACTTTCGACCTGGAAACGCGCGAACAGCGGCGTCGGGTCGTTGTAGGGCTGCACCGCCTTGGCGTGGCTGGGCATGATCATCCGCATGAAATCCTTGGCGACGCGGTAGCCCTCGGCACCCTCGACCAGAACCTCGTCAATCTCGCGGCTGTAGAGATCGCGGATCGAGCGTTTGATCAGGTTGCCTTCCTCATAGATCGCGGCGGGTGCGACGGATCGCATCGTCAGCTCTCGCACCTGTTCCCACAGCCGCATCAGGTATTCGTAATCGCGCCTGATTTCCGGCTTGGAGCGCTTGGCCCCGGCCGTGCGGATGATCAGCCCGGCACCTTCCGGCACCGTGATTTCCGATGCGATCTCTTTCAGTTTCTTGCGGTCATTGGCCTGGGTGATCTTGCGGCTGATCCCGCCACCGCGTGCGGTGTTGGGCATCAGGACGCAGTAGCGCCCGGCCAGCGACAGATAGGTTGTCAGGGCAGCGCCCTTGTTGCCGCGCTCTTCCTTGACGACCTGCACCAGCATGATCTGGCGCACCTTGACGACTTCCTGGATTTTGTAGCGGCGTGCCCGTGGGCGGCGGGGCGCGCGGATTTCTTCGGTCACATCTTCGTCGGCGACAGATTCGATTTCTTCATCGCCTTCCGCGGCGGTGTAGGTTCTGGACTTGCTGTCGTCGGGATCAGCAGAGTCGTCACTTTCCCCGGATTGATCATCGCCATCGTCGGAATGATCGTCGCTTTGATCTTCCTGATCCGTTTCAGCAAGCGCCGTATCAGCCGGGGTTGCATCCGTGTCCACCACGGGCACAGCATCCTGGACGACCGGGGTGTCAGGCTGCGGCGCGCTCACTGTCGCGGCATCTTCCTGCACCGAAAGAGCGGCGGTGTCCTCATCCAGATCGACAATATCCATGCTGCTGACTTCGGCAGTCCTCACCGAGTCTCTGGATTTCGACGCTTCGGCGCGCGGGGCGCGCGTGCGGCGGCGGTTATTGCCCTGACGGGTGTTG
>TARA_R110002110_G_scaffold366393_5_pt1 | contig 14556 bp, 12 predicted proteins | sample TARA_R110002110 | Tara Oceans TARA_R110002110 (sample SAMEA4397330) | marine metagenome | biome: Polar Biome; feature: [SRF] surface water layer (ENVO:00010504); material: water (ENVO:00002006), including particulate matter (ENVO:01000060) such as... | depth 5 m
AAGGCGACGTTATTTTTAGGCTATTGTAGTTTTCTAAACCATATAGTTTAAAACCTGACAGTTTTACGACACCTGAATATTGACACTACACTAGTCTGATTGTCTAACCAATAAACTTACGACCTTCTCTCCTCCATTTGTTACCATTTTACTTTTTTCTTTGAACCCCATTTTTTTATGAAAGGCGAGTGAATTTGGGTTTTCAGGCTTAACATTTACTTCACAGGTTACAACATTGGTTTTATTAGTCTCGAAAAGATATTCGTACAATTTTCTTCCTAAGCCTTTTCCTTGGTATTGCTTTGAGATTACTATTCGATCGACATATTCAAACTTCTCAAAATGGTTGTCAAAAAATTGGTAATTAAAACTATCATAATTTTCTCTTTCTCTTATTGTTACCATGAATCCTAACAGATTCCTCTCATGTTCCAAAACAACAAAGTTTGAAGCTATTTCCAATAAATGAAGCCAATCCTTTTCACTTATACTCGTTACATGAGGCACTTCCGCTTCATTTAGCTTATTTATTTCCTTTATGTCACTTTTACTAGCTCTTCTTATCTCCATAAGTATCTAAAAGCTATTTTCGATTCTCTATATAATACGAAGAATTACGGTCATCAGATAAACTGAGAAAGTTAAATTCGATTTTTTTTATTAATAATCTGAGCTCAACGTGAGAAAATGTTTATACCCAATCCAGAAGCGCCCATGTTGTAAACATTATCAGGAGAAGAGCCGACACAACAGAATAGGTGATTTTACAATGTCTATAGACTTCCAGAAATTAAACTTACACATTCAACATACTGCCTTGATAGTCGTTTAGCCTTACTTTTGTGCCGATACTGAGCTTCCTCAGCACAGGCTCCAGTAACAACGCCGAAGGCATTCGCCAATTGGCGGGAAGCTCCCGGCTATGAACACTGCTCAACGTGTGGAACTAAAAACGGTTGGACGAGCCGGAGTCGTCAAACCGAAGTGCCCTAAAGACTAATTCAACTCCTCCATCTGTCGACTTCAGCTCGACTGATGGAAATCGAAGGCTAATAGCTTCATCATGGAGATCCGGTGTTAATCGTGGTAAAAATAGGAATGATATTACACGTGCATGGTAAGCCGATTCCACACGCTCGCCAAAACAGTTTGTGTAGGCGAGCTTTCTCCAACCACCGTTCAAAAGCCGAGTAATCGGAAGCTTTTTAGAAAAAAAACATCCCCATTTAATTAACAATAATAGGGATATTCTTATATCTGCCGAGGGCGTCACTTTGTGGGAACTGAGGTTGTTAGTTCCATTTAATATCACAATTCCAACTAACTTTTACACCTATTCTAATCCTTAGGAAGTATATTCATCAAAAAAACAAATATATGCTCTGTAAGAAATCTGAATTCGATCTAAACCCAAATATTACATACCTGAATTGTGCCTTTATGTCTCCATTGATGCATAGCGTGGAAAAAGCAGGTATCACAGGGTTAAAAAGAAAAAGAAGACCTAACTCAATTTCAGGAAATGATTTTTTTAATGAATCAGAACTTCTTAGAAATGAATACGCCAAACTTATACATACTGCTGAACCCAAACGTTGTGTTGTCATTCCTTCTGTCTCCTATGGGATGGCAAATATAGCTAAGAATCTTTCCCTTTCTTCAGGCGATACTATTATTATTGTCGGAGAACAGTTTCCAAGTAATGTTTATCCCTGGATGGAAGTTGCCGAAAAAAGTGGCGCTACAATCAAAACGGTTTCTGCCCCTAATATCACTGAAAACAGAGGTGAAATATGGAATCAGCATATTTTGGAAGCAATAGATAATTCTACCAGGTTAGTTGCATGTGGACATATCCATTGGGCAGACGGAACTATATTTGACTTGAAATCTATCCGTAGAAAAACAAAAGAAGTTGGTGCCTGGCTTGTAATTGACGGAACTCAATCTATTGGTGCACTGCCATTTAATGTCGAGGAAATTCAACCTGATGCCTTAATTGCTGCCGGTTACAAATCTATGATGGGACCATATAGTATTGGAATGGCCTATTATGGCGAGGCTTTTGATAACGGAAGTCCTGTAGAACAAAACTGGATTAATAGATACGAGAGTGAGAATTTTGCAAATCTTGTAAACTACAACAATGAATATCAGCCTAAAGCATTGAGATATGAAGTTGGTGAGCACAGTAATTTTATTTTAGTTCCAATGCTTTTAGAAGCAGTAAAAAAACTAAATAAATGGGAACCTGATAGCATTCGGGATTACTTAAACAACTTAGTTGAAGAACCAATTTCTAAACTGAGAGAAAAAGGGTTTTTAGTTGAGAAAAATGAATATCGAGCTTCTAACCTATTTGGGATTCGTTTAGGTGCTAATCATTCTATGCAGGAACTAAAAGAAAAGCTGGATAAGGCTCATATTTTTGTCTCCTACAGAGGAGATGCCATACGTATTTCTCCCAATGTGTATAATGATTCAAAAGATTTAAATACCTTGGTAAAAGCTTTAACTTCTTAAAAGTAGACTATGAATACTTCACGGCGTGACTTTCTTAAAACCTTAACTGCCGGAACTTCCCTTTCCGCACTTTCACTTATCTCCCCTATTGGAGCTTCTTTTACCAAACAATTGAAAGAAGATTTTTCTAACCGCAGATTACCAACTCTTGGTGATTATTCTTTAAATAAAAGCGTGAAGTATTTGAACCATGGTTCCATTGGTACGATCCCGAAACTAGTTCAGAAAGCACACAATGAATATCTTTCTATGAACGAAACCAATCCGTGGTTTTATATGTGGAGCGGTGAATGGGATGAGCCAATCCGGAATACCAGACAAAAAGTAGCTAATTTCCTGAATGCAGAAAGCGATGAAATTAGTTTTCCACATAACACAACTGAAGTGTATAATCTTCTTGCTCTGGGACTTGATCTCAAACAAAATGATGAAGTTTTATTTTGCAATTTGAATCATGCCGGAGCAAGTATTCCTTTCCAAATACATTCTAAAAAAAGAGGGTATAAAGTTAAGGTTTTTGATATCCCAACCAAGAATCTTGCATCAATTACAACACAGGAAATTGTAGATTTGTACGATGCCAATATTTCCTCTAAAACAAAACTGATTGTAATGCCTCACATTGATAACACCTTTGGATTGAGGCATCCTGTAAAGGAAATAACGGCATTAGCTCGCAGCAGAGGCGTAGAGTTTATTTCTATTGATACTGCTCAAACAATGGGCATGATACCAATTGATGTAAAAGATCTGGATATAGATGTAATTGGGACAAGTGCTCATAAATGGGTCCAAGCTCCCAAAGGAATAAGTGTTGCCTATTTCAGCAAACGTATTCAAGATAAAATTGAACCTATTTGGGTTACCTGGGGGCAAAAAGAATGGAAAGATTCTGCCCGAAAATTTGAAGATTATGGCACGAGAAACCTACCTGAGGTTCTTACGCTCGGCCATGCAATTGATTTTCAAAACAGTATAGATAAACCCTCAAAAGAGAAGAAACTTCAAGAGCTCTGGGGATACGCAATGGATCTTTCTTCCGGAAATGCTAATACGATTTGGCGTTCTCCTACTAACTGGGAGTTAGCTGGCTCGTTATTTGTAATCGAATTGAAGAATAAAGTGCCTTCTGAATTTGCAAAAAAGGCATTTCATAATCATGGATTGGTGTTTAGACCATTTGATAATCATTCAACTATTAGGATTTCGCCAAATACTTTCAATACAACTCAAGAACTTGATACTCTTTTTGAGTTAATCGTCTAACTCTAACTCGTCAGGCGCATCATCATCTGAAACAAGATCATCCACGTCCGAATCATCGATCATGTCATCATCGGTATCATCGGTGTCATCGGTGTCATCATCAATGTCTTCAGGTTCTATTGGCGCTGGTTTTTCTTTTTTAATTTTTTTTTCAGTAACTGCACCGGCTCTTTTTAATAATATGGCAATATCTTCTTGATCATTTTCGGTCGCAATCATCATCGCTGTATCATCATTTTTATCCCGAAGCTTTACCTTAGCTCCTTCTGAGATCAAGAATTTTACTACTTCATAATGGCCATTTTTAGCGGCTAACATTAATGCTGTATGTCCCCAGCGTTGTTGTGCATCAACATTTGCGCCTTTTTCAACCAACAACTTAACCGCTTCAATATTTCCACTTCTTGCAGCAACAATCAGAGCTAAATCTCCAACTTCTACTCCTTTTTTAAAGAGGAATTGCATCATCTCGATATTACCATTTTCTGCTGCTTTATTAAGAGCCGTTCCTCCCATTTTGGTTTCGGAATTAAGATCGGCTCCTGCCTCAGCTAGTAACTTTATTATCTCAAAATGATTTTTTTCAGCTGCAACAATCAAAGCTGTAGCGCCACTCGAATTTGATTCGTTTAAATCCGGTTTTGACTTAAGAAGCTTAGTCACTTCTGATATATCTCCTAACTTAGCTGCTAATATTAATGCTGGTTGATCCATGTTTGAATTTGTTGTGATGAAATTTTCCCGATGATAAAAAACCCCTGTGTATTCTCAAATTATTTATTAATAAAATTTGAGTTACTTGAACACTCCTTCAACTTCATAGCCATTAATAAAGTCTTTAGCTTTCATTCTTTTTTTACCGGGAAGTTGAAGCTCAAGAATTTCGAGAGTTCCGTCTTTACATCCTACTAATAATTTACCCTCTTTCTCAATGAGTTCTCCGGAATCGATTTTTGCATAAGCCCCTAGTTGCGAACGAAAGATTTTCACTTTTTCACCCTCAAGAGTTGTCCATGCAATCGGAAAAGGATTCAATCCCCGAATGAGATTGTGTACATCTGCTGCTGATTTACCAAAATTAATTCTGGTATTTTCGTTAAACAACTTCGGAGCCGGAGTTGCTTTTGAATCGTTCTGAGTTTGTAGTGAATAATTCCCTTTTTCGATTAAATTAATGGCATTCAAGAGTTGAACGCTGCCGACTTCCATCAATTTTTGATAAACAACTCCCGTAGTATCCTCATCCTCAATAGCTATTTCCTTTTGTAGGATAATATTTCCGGTATCTACTTTTTCATCCAAAAAGAAAATAGTACACCCTGTTTTTTCTTCTCCATTGATAACCGCCCAATGTATGGGAGCTGCACCTCTATATTTTGGGAGCAATGATGCGTGAAGATTTATACTGCCAACTTTGGGAATGTCGAGAATATTCTTTGGTAATACTCTGAATGCCACAACCACAAATAGATCTGCTTCTTGCATTTTAAGTTGCACTTCGAACTCTTTCGATTTCAGATCTTCAACTTCAATTACATCCAATCCTAGTTCTACAGCTTTGGCTTTAACGGGCGTTGGCGCTGTATCTGAACCTCTACCTCGTCTTTTATCTACGTTGCTTACTACGGCTTTAATAGTGTGATGAGAATTATGTATTGCTTCCAAACTTGGTAGTGCAAAGTTCGGTGAGCCCATAAAAACAATATTCATTTTTATCCTCTTGGAACGATTGGATATTCAACTTCAATCTGACCTGTGTCTATTTCTTTCAGATCTGACTTTACCATTCTTTTTCTGAATGCACTCAAATAATCGATAAATAATATCCCTTTAAGATGATCGACCTCATGTTGAATAATTCTAGCCATCCAACCTGAAAATTCTTTTTCCTGATCTTTAAAATCTTTGTCTTTATAACGAACTACAATCGTTTCCGGGCGGAATACCTTTTCTCTAACATAAGGGATACTCAAGCATCCCTCATCCATTGGAATTTTCTTTCCTTTTTTTTCAATAATGATAGGATTTATAAAAACTAATGCTCCGTACTTTTCTTCACCTTCTTCTAAAATAGGATCGCCGTCCATTACAAATAGCTTCAGAAATTTTCCAATTTGAGGAGTGGCAAGGCCAACGCCATCAGAATTGTACATAGTCTCTAACATATCATTTATGAGTTCTGTAATGGAATCGGTTAATTCATTTATTGGCTCAGTTTGTTCTCTAAGAACCTGATCATTATAAGTAAAAATGGGTAAAATCGACATAAAACTATATGTTTGAATCTAAATAGGTCTGTAAGATAAGGGCTGCAGCGATTCTATCCACACGTTCTTTTTCTCTTCGCTTTTTTTTGGGGATACCAATTTTAAGCATGACATCTTTAGCTTGGTTTGACGTATATCGCTCGTCAATTTTTATCACGGGAATATCATTATGAAGTTTTTTTAGCCGATTTATAAACTCCTGAACCATTTGCGTAGCATCCCCTTCTTCTCCGTTTGGAGTAAGTGGCCAACCGACTATAAATCCCTCAACAGGAGACTCTTCCACTATTTGAGATATTTTATCAATAATCTCATCTGGTGAAAAAGTCCCCACTGGTGAGGCTATAGTTTTTAAAAGATCGGTTTGAGCAAGTCCGTAGCGTTTTTTACCGACATCAATTCCGATCAAGCGTGCAAAATTCTGCACTTATTTATTTTTTCTTCTTTAAGTCTTCTAAAGGCTGTCTTAAGAAAGACTTCATTAATTTGCTTGGTTTAAAGTGTGTTTTACGATGAGCCGGCACGTAAATTACTTCATTGGTTTTTGGATTTCGAGCCTTTGGTTTGGCTTTTGTTTCTTTAACCTCTAAAACGCCAAAATCTCTAATTTCGATTCGGCATTCGGTATCTGCAGACATCATAATCTCGCGAAGAGCGACAATTACGGCGTCAACCCATGGTTCTGCTGTTATCATTGCTTCGTCTTGTGCTTCTGCAACTCGACGTACAACGTCACGTTTAGTATATGTCATCATTTTTTTTGGTTTAATTAAGTGTGAGAATTTCTCACATTGTCCTTCCTGATTAATGCATCTCTCAACTTTTGCTTATTTTTGAAACCTAAGAGAAATTTAATCATTGGTGATAATATACTTAGAACTATAGATTCTCAAAAATTAATAATGTTAAAGTTATTCATATCTCAGAACATTTTTTACCCCATCAACTTTTTCTAGTCTTTTCATTATTTTTTTTAGGTGTGGTAATCCATCTACATAAAGAGATATTATACCTTCAAACATTCCGCTATCGCTACTCACATTAATACTTTTCATATTTGTAAAAAGAGATTTTGAAAGTATATCTGTGATATCATTAATCATTCCTACACGATCTTCACCAATTACTTTAACGGCACCTAAAAATGTATTTTCCAAATTCTTCGCCCAGTCCACTTCTACTATTCGCTCTTCTTCTGTTTTTATTAAATGTAGTGCATTATTACACATGGAGCGATGAATCTTTATATCCCCTGTTCTGCTTATAAATCCGATTACATCATCACCCGGAATAGGATTACAACAATTAGCGTAAGAATATTTTATGTTACTTAATTCGCCATTGATAATAAGTGATTTTCCATCACCAAAAGATCGTGCTTCAGAGATATATTTCTGCTGAATCTCTTCTTCAGTAACTTTTGAAGATTCTTGCTGTTCTTCTTCAATTCTACCTGTACTCTTATATTTTTTAACCTCTCTATAAAGCTTATTTACATTAAATGATTCAACTCCGATCGCATAAAAAAGATCTTGAGTAGTGCTAAAATCAAATTTTTTTGCAAATTTTGTAAGCTCTTGATCGCTAACTTCAAGTTTTCCTCGTGCTGTCTTTTTCAGCCAAGCTTCTCTTCCTTCATCAGCTACTGCTCTCTGCTTTTGTTTGATATACTGTCGTATTCTGGATTTTGCTTTATGAGTTACCACATCGTCAATCCAATCTACATTCAAGTTTATTTTATTACTTGTTAAAATCTCAACCTGATCTCCATTTGAAAGCTTTTGGCGAAGAGGAACCATTTTCCCATTTACTTTAGCTGCCATAGCGCGTTCGCCAACTTCACTATGAATATCAAATGCAAAATCTATGGCCGTGGCTCCATTTGGTAGTGTAGTTAACTCTCCTTTTGGGGTAAATACGTATAATTCATCCTGATAAAGATTAAGCTGAAAATCTTTTACGAAATCTGTAGCAGCATCTGGACGTGGATTATCAAGCACATCTCGCACCCAGCTTACAAACTTATCCAAACTTTCTGAACCTTGCTGAGCGCCCTCTTTGTATTTCCAATGGGCTGCAAGACCTTTTTCAGCGATATCGTCCATCTTTTGTGTTCTAATCTGAACTTCAACTTTTTTCCCTTTATTGGTAATTACGGTTGTATGAAGCGACTGATACCCATTTGCTTTTGGAACTGAAATAAAATCTCTGAAACGTTCTGGTATCGGAGTGTACCAATCGGTAAAAATTGAATATACACGCCAGCAATCTTCCTTAGTATGTGGTTCTCCCAGTATTACTCTAATTGCAAACAGATCATATATTTCTTCAAAAGGCTTCTGTTGACGTTGCATTTTCTTGTATATAGAATAAATATGCTTAGGTCGTCCTTTAATCTCAAAATTTAATTTAAGCTCTTTTAATTGCTTCCGAACCGGAGTCATAAATTCCTTTATGAACTTTTCTCGAGCTTCTTTTTTTTCCTTTAGTTTTCGAGCAACAAACTTAAACGAAGTTGGATCTAACGTTTTGAAACAGAGATCTTCTAATTCATTTTTGATTCGAAACAAACCAAATCGATGAGCTAACGGAGCATACAGATCCATCGTTTCATTTGCGATTTTCAACTGTTTCTCTCTTTTTAGATGATGAATCGTTCTCATGTTGTGCATTCGGTCAGCAAATTTTATTAACACAACTCTTATATCTTCAGCCATTGATAGCAACAGCTTCATAAAGGTCTCAGCTTGTTTGCTATCTCTGCTTTTAAAGACTCCTTCTATTTTGGTAACACCATTTATTATTACCGCCACTTCTTTTCCAAACCAATGCTCAATATCCGCAAGTTCTACCGAAGTATCTTCTACGGTGTCGTGAAGCAATGCAGCTATAACTGAAACCTCATCAATATTAATTTCACGAGCCACAATCTTAGCCACTTCTACTGGGTGGTAATAAAAGGGTTCACCCGATGCTCTTGTCATCCCATCATGAGATAAATAGCATAACTTGAATGCTTTTTCTATCTGCTTTTCATTAACTTTACCAATGAATTCTCTACACTCCTCTAGCAGTTGCTTCAAATCTTGTTTTTGAGCTTTCTTCAGCTTTACACTATCAAGATCAGTTCGTAGTATTTCTTTGATATTGCTCATCGTTTAATTAAAACTGTTGCTCTGTGAATATGGTTCAATATTGAGTAAAAAATGGTATTTAATATCTATAAAAAAAGCGGCTATGCCTTACACAAAACCGCCACTTGTATTTAACTAAATTTAAAAACTAAGTACAACACCGAAAATAATTCTTCCTGTTTTATCATTAAGGTCAGGTATATCTAAATCTCTACCGGAAAACCTGTACTCAACAAATGGTTTAACTAATGGGATAACAGTAACTTTAGCTCCCACAAAAGTATTCCAATAAATGTTAGACTCATTTTCTTCGTTAGGTTCTGACCCCGGAGGAGGAGTATTTGAAAAATCCTCTGCACTCAGATCTACCGTTTCTGAGCCTAATCCTGCGCCTACATAAGGTTCTAAAAGTCCTAGTTTAACTCCTCCATAAACCGCTAAACCAAAATCGTAATTCTCAATGGTTTCATCATATGAAAATGTATTTTCATCAACCATATTGGTTTCACTGAAATAGCTAAAGTGAGCTCTTAATCCCAAACTTATTACCGGAATACCTTTTAATATTCCTGATTGAAGTCGCACCCCAAATCCATTTTTGGGATCTTCGTCTCTTAACTCATAAGATGCTCCGATCTCTATTTGCGCAAAAGCGCTCGTGGTAAAAAGTACACCTATAATAACAGGAAAAATCTTTTTCATCATCGTAATTCTCTTCATTTATTGATCATTAGAAGTTACAAAACAGAGAAATGAAAGCCATTAAAATTCTCAAAATAAAAAAAGCCTTGTTAATTTGGTTAACAAGGCTTTAATAATTAATAGACTCAATGTACTATTGTTCGATAGGTGGAGCATCAGTTGCTTTAACTCTTTGCTCAAGTGAAGTTAGCGTTGAGCTTTTAAACTCCTGAAAACTATTATTTATAGCTTCAAACTCTGCTATACCTGCTTCTACTGTTGCAATATGTAATGGAGTTGGACCATGTGTGGAGTACATACCTCTTATACCTGTAAACATACGGCTGCGGGGAGTTGGATTACTTCTCTCCCCAATAACATCTTTAGCTTCGCTTCCTTGCATTTGCTCCTTGAAATCTAACAACTTTATATGAGCATCATGAAGCTCTTTCATTAAGCTCGCATTGGCATTTGTAGCCTTTACAACAGCTCTTCTCATTGCATCAACTCTATCAATTTGTTTTTCTAAAGAGTTTGAGAATTGAGTTAAATTATTTTGGAATGCAATTAAGTCGTCTTGAAATTCAAGTCTCTTTGCATCGTCAACTCTTTCAAGTGTAGGCTCTCTCAATGGCACAAGCTTGAATTCTATTGGTTCTGACAATTCTTGATACTCTCCATCTTCAACTACAGCTAAAGTTGCTGTATATTTCCCCGGTAATACAGGGAAACCGCCCCCAAAGAAACCGCCGCCGCCTCTAGGCTTATCTAAAGGAACTACATTTTTTGACATGTAGGTCATATCCCAGTTCACTCTATGAATTCCTTTGGATGCTGAGCCATCAACATGATTGACGATATTACCATTTTCATCTCTGATAGTAATTTTAATGGTTGGTTTTTCTTCTCTCATTTCTTCTTCGAGAGCATCCCATCCAGGAAAAGGCACGTCAGCTTCTTTATCTAAATCTTGTTCTTCTTTTTTTCTTTCTGCCTCTAATGTAGAATATCCATCTTTTAGATAATAGGTAAATACAACTCCTAAAGGAGGGTTTTTTGCTGTATAGAAAGAAGCTCCCGGATCAATTTCAACACTTCTGGGTCTGTACCAGAATGCATCCCTACTTTCAAAAAGTACGGCATCTTTGTTTAGTGTTTCCTCATCAATATTTCTTAACGGACTTATATCATCCAAAACAAAGAAGCCTCTTCCAAATGATGCTACTACCAGATCATTATGCTCTCTTTGAATAGTTATATCACGAAAAGAAATTGTTGGTGCTCCGCCTTCCAGTTCAACCCATTCATTTCCACCATTCGTTGTAAAGAAAATACCAAATTCTGTTGCAGCAAAGAGCAGGTCTTTGTCTTCATGGTCTTGAACCATTCTCCAAACCAAGTGCCTGTCAGGAATATTACCTGAAATAGACTTCCAGGACTTACCTCTATTCGTACTTTTGATTAAATAGGGCTTAAAATCGCCATACTTATGATTGTCTAGAGCTGCGTACACTGTATGGGCATCGTATAAATCAGCTCTAATATCATTTACAAATGCTGTTGATGGAATGCCTTTAATATCTCCAACATTAATTCGGCTCCAGCTTTCGCCATTGTTTTCTGTAACCTGAATAATACCATCGTCAGTTCCGGCATAAATTAAGCCTTCTGCGAGAGGCGATTCTCCAAGAGAAGTAATCGTATTATAATTAGACATAGCACCTACATCCCAGGCATTATCCCAACTCTGTTGCTTACCCATAATAGGCAAAGTAATACGCTCCTGATCTCTAGTTAAATCCTCAGAAATTGGTGTCCAACTATCACCACGATCATCTGATCGCCATACTCTTTGAGACGCAAAATACAATCTGGTTGGCCTGTGAGGACTTATTAGAATTGGCGCATCCCAATTAAACCGTTCAAAATCTTCTCCCTCCCTGGCTTGAGGTTGTACCAGTACAACTTCTCCGGTTTTTCTATCAATTCTATGTAAGCCACCTTGTTGTGTTTCACCGTACACTATATCCGGATTACCGGGTTCTGTTGCTGTGTCATGTCCATCAGCAAAAAGTATATGCTTCCAATCTGCATTTCTAATGCCTTCATTCAAATCTGTTCTGGATGGCCCTTCGTGTGTACCATTATCCTGAGTTCCACCATACATATTATAGAATGGCTTCTCATTATCTACTGCTACTTTGTAGTATTGTGTTAATGGTAAATTCGGGATGTATCTCCAATTGTCTCCGTGATCGTAAGTCTCATAGATTCCACCATCAGATCCCATCAACAAGTATTCTTCATCATCTGAACGAAATGCTAATGCATGATTATCGGAATGCTTATTTCTTTCTGATATGTTTTGGTAGGTTTTCCCATGATCATCAGAAACTATTGTTCTTACATTCATCAAATAAATTCTTCCAAAATGATGTGGTGAGGCGTATAATTCTTGATAATAATGTGGTCCGGTTCCTCCGGATACCATATCTGACATCTTCTTCCAACTACTTCCATTATTATCAGACATAAATAATCCGCCTTTAGTGTGATCAAGCTCTATGGCGGCATAAACTATGTCAGGGTTTTGAGGAGAAATGGCTAATCCTATCTTACCCAAACTTTGATCAGGGATTCCATTCTTCAACTCGGTCCAAGTTTTACCTCCATCAGTAGATTTATGCAGCCCACTTCCCTGACCACCACCCAAGTAAGCTGCTATTGTACGATGTCTTTGCCAAGTTGCTGCATACAAAACATCAGGGTCTCTTGGATCAATTACTATATCCGTTACACCTGTCCACTCATCATCTCCTAAGGTTTTATTCCAAGTTTCACCACCATCAGTTGTCATGTACAACCCACGTTCCCCTCCTTTTTTCCAAAGTGGGCCTTGAGCTGCAACCCAAACGATATCTGAATTTGTAGGATGTACAATAATTGTGGAAATATGCTCCGAGTCTTTAAGCCCCATATTCTTCCATGAATTTCCATCATCTGTACTTTTATAAACCCCATCTCCAAAACCAACATGACGTCCACCTACATTTTCTCCTGTTCCAACCCATACCGTTGATGGTGTACTGGGATCTATTGTAATACTACCGATCGAATAAGAGGATTGATTATCGAAAATAGGTTTCCAAGTGCTCGAAGCATTTTCAGTCTTCCAAACTCCACCTGATCCCACAGCTACATACCATGTGTTTTCATTCTCCGGATGAATAGCAATATCAGCTATTCTACCTGAAGCAAATCCGGTACTTACATTTCTCAGTTCAAGCGCATTATAATTTGTAGATGTTACTATGGATTTTTCCTGGCCAAGCAACGTAAAAGTACTTGCGAACAAGAAAATAACCAGCGTAACTAAATTTAATTTCTTCATAGCTAGTTTTATAGTAGTTAGTTAATAATATAAATCTTTGTTAAACAAATGATAATGAACTTAATTGATATACTTAGAAAATCAATACGAGTTAACAGACTTTATCAAATGTAAGGCGTATCAAAAAATCTGAAATTGTTTTTGTAGATGAAGAACCTATACCCGTATATTTGGGGCTCAAAAAGACCACGCCGCAGTGGTGGAATTGGTAGACACGTTGGACTTAAAATCCAATTCGAATAATATTCGAGTGCCGGTTCGAGTCCGGCCTGCGGTACAGAATGCCTTGTAAAACATTGTTTTTGCAAGGCATTTGTTGTTTAGATGGGATAATTTGATAAAGTCTGTTTCTCGACTTCTCGACGGTAAATTTTCTGAGATTGAAACCGGAAATCATTTGCACTTTATTGAATACAGGCAATTTTCACCCCACCACATTCACCAACTCAAATATTGGTAAATATAGAGCTACGATTATTGCTCCTAGGAAGAACACATAGATCAGAACTGCTCCGACCGCTATTCCGGCTCTAAGCCAGTTAGGAACAGCGATTCAGATTGGACTCTACTCCCAACACTCAGCTCTCAAATAGACTCACAGAAAAAGGAGAAACCAACATTTGATGTTACCCAACTACGTTTTAGTTTTACTAGCAAGACAACAAAAACTCAACATAACAACCGCTAAAATCAACATCTCCCGCCAGATTGGCTGTACAGGCTTATTTTAGCTTTATCGCAACATTTGAAAAAAATCGAACTTCATAGAAAAAATGAAATCTTCAAAAAAAGAAATAGCGGAACTTTTCTCGAAGGGAGAATTTGACAAATCAATGGACTATTTAAATGACGAAATAGTTTGGAATGTAGTTGGCGAAAACATTTTTAACGGGAAAAAAGCAGTAACGAAAAATTGCGAGCAGACAGCGGAATATTTTAAATCTGTTCAAACGGATTTCAAAACAGATAAACTAATTGCATCTGACAATAAAGTAATCGTAATCGGAACTGCAGAATTTAAACGAGATGGAAAACAACTGAATTTTATTTCTGCATCTGATATTTATGAATTCAATGAAAAAAGCAAAATTGAAAAAATATCTTCATATTGTATTCCAGAAAAAAAGGAGTAATGAAATAACGGAATCCGAGTTGAGGATGAATAGCAAACGTTTCAACATTAGGGCACCTCATAGATTTTTATGATATTTGAAATCCATAACAGATAAGTAAGATGGCTACAGTCAATAAAATAAGAAACGGATTGATAGATAAAATTCTATCTATTAAAAAC
>TARA_R110002110_G_scaffold74463_1_pt1 | contig 14547 bp, 7 predicted proteins | sample TARA_R110002110 | Tara Oceans TARA_R110002110 (sample SAMEA4397330) | marine metagenome | biome: Polar Biome; feature: [SRF] surface water layer (ENVO:00010504); material: water (ENVO:00002006), including particulate matter (ENVO:01000060) such as... | depth 5 m
TGTCAGCTTCGATCCGCTGTCGAGGGTCGCCACTCCGCTCGAGGCACCCAATGCGGAAGTGTTCACCGCATCGGTGATGCCGTATCCGCTGAGAGTCGTCGGCTTGCTGGTAACGCTTGAAAACGCTGGAGTAACGGTAACGTCACTGGCAGCGGTTAACCGTCCCTTGGCGTCAACCGTGAACGCTCCGACTTCCGTCGCGCTGCCGTAAGATGCCGCAGTGACTGTGGTGTCCGACAATGTCGCGCTGCCATCAGGACCAAAGGAAATGTTAGTGATTGAGGTGCCAATGTCTTCGATTGAGCTGTCGAAGAAGACCAGCATGCCGGTGCCGTGGGCCACGGTCTTTACCACGACCCCATCGACCAGCCATTTCACGTCGCCAGCAGCGTCGTAGGTCATGGCTAGTATCGAGTCTGCGGTTACGCCGGTAGCGATAGTGGTGGGGAACGATGAAACGCCATCGATGGTAGAGAACAAATCGCCAGTGCCGTAGCTCCTGAAGCCATACTTGATTGAGGCAAGTCCAGCATCAGCACTTGGATTGATACTGATACCAGCAGCTATATCAGCCAAGTCCGGATTCATGAATGTCATGTAACAGGTGGGCCAACGAGTATTTGAGTGAGCCCCTGCGTCATAAGTGCCATCTACGCCACCGGATTTGATCATGCTATTAGGCGTAGGAAACGTGACGTATCCGTTGTTGTGGTCACTAAGCACCAAACCAGCTGCGTTGCCTCCGTTTTGCGCTACTACCGCAGGTGATAAAACAATTGCCCCAGCCGAATTAAAACTTAGCGCATTATTTGCCCGATCAGCAAGCGAGAGGGACGACTGGTCTGCATCAGAGTTAGTAAGACGCAAGCACCGTTGCACCTGTGTATGCAGTCTTTGGATTTGTTGGCTAAGGCGATCAACTGTGTTTTCAACCTTGGTGCTACCAAGCGCGGAGTTGTAGACGAACACCGAGTCTTGAGTGAACGGGATCAGCCGGGTAATGGTGATGACGTCACCAACTAACGAGTTAGCGCCCATAGTAACCACGCTGCCTGACACAGTGTAATCCGTAGTGATTGTCAGCTCTGTCTCTATACCGTTGCGAAGTAGCGTGACGAGTATCTCGGAAGCTGCATCGAAATCAAATGTGACTGTTAGCTGTTCGGTGTTGCCGACGGTAAGAATGAATGCAACTCGGGATGTTTCAGTATTGATGGCCATGATGTGTGTGGGTTATAGAAAAGATGGTGGTTTAGGTTTTTTAGATCGACGCTTTATAGCATTACGTCCGGCTCCAAGTCGATCATGATAAATGCCACCAAGGACTGGAACCATACGCCATGAGTTGGCTTCGGCAGGTTTGTATTCGTCACCATTGGTCACGCTTTGGATACCTTTACCGAGATCCTTGAGCGGATATAAAAGCCATGGTGCTGGTGGTGCTACGTAGCCCATCACAAACTTGACGGGATCTGGTTCGCGCCGGAACTGCGTTACATTGTAACTGCTAATGCCACCAAGTTTGAGTAGGTTGTCTAACATGATCTCGTTAAGGACTACGGGGCGACCGCGCATCATGTCTTTAATCCAGTCAACCGGAACACCGATCAGCCAAAAGATACCAGCGAGGTGCATGAAGTTCTTTAAGCCACGTGCTCTAATAGCCGTAGTCTTACCCGTAAGGAAATCTTCCATGCCCTCACGACGAAATGCTTCGAGCTGTTTAATTGTAAACGTCTTTAGCATGTAGAGCGCACGACCATTAGGCATACGCAGGTAGGCTTCAGGGAACTCACTTAAATTAATGGGTTGGTAGTTTGCCAGCGTGTTGTAGCCAAGAAACATAACGTCATCGCTCATAACACCAGCAGCTAGATCGATACGCACCTGTGCTGCTTGCTCTGAAGTAAACGATGCAGCTAAGATGTCCTCGGCTTTTTGATCAAGCTCACCACGTGCTGCCTGCTTCTGTAGCTTGTTGAGCTTGGCGTTCATCAATGTCTCTTTGCCAACACGATCAAACGCTTTAAGGCCGGTGATAGTAAACACCCTGTTAACGGCCTCGTGCAGCTTACCGGGAGAGCTAAAGTCAGCATTAATAGATTCGACGCCAAGCCGCTCGCGAGTGACGCGAGAGCGTCCAGCAATTGCATCACCGGCAGCTACCATAGTTTCAGCCCATCCGTTTTCGTAGATAGAGAATGCCAAATCAGTAAGCTGAACTATTGTGCTGGTGATCTGTCCCATCGTAGTAATGTAACCAAGATCCTTAAAGTTACGTGCCCACTGATCCGTGACGCCTTGGTTAAATCGCGCCTCAATCATGGCTTTCACTTCTTCCTGCTGGCCGCTGTCTAGATCACCGTCATCAACGGCTTGCTGAACTAATAGACCAACAGATGCTTGGACGTCAAAGTTACCAAGACGCACCGAGCCTTTTTCGTGCGGGATACGAACCGAGTGTTTACCAAAGAACTTACTTTGTTCAACCGACTCAGCTGCGCGTTGTATGTGACGCATGAGCGCATCCATTGAGTCAGCGTAAAATATATTTGCTTCAGGTTCTACAATAACAGTAACACGTTTCTTGGTAGATGATGGGCCAGCTTTACCATGACGTCTTCCGTTTAAGTAACTGTTTAATACCAGCTCTTCATCGTGAACACTAAATGACCGGCCAGCTTTGTTTGCTGCCTTCATCGCCTTCTTAATCTCTTGGTTAATACGAGTGCCCTTTACTTTTCCTTCGTAATGAATCGCGAGTCCTTCGAGATCATCAACCTTACGGGGAAAGTAATTATCAATTTGGCCCACATCGTAACCGGCATCAGTGAGACGCTTCCGAATGTCGGCCAACAGCTCTTCAACTGACGTAATGTCGATCCCGTACTTTTCCAAGATCTCGTCACGTGCATCGGTGTCACCGTTCTTCAGTGCGAGATCTAGTATGGTGAAGTCTTCCGTCTTCCGGATCTTCTTGAGCCCCTCAAGGAATGGACGGATACGCTCGATGTCCTCGTACGCCTGTTTACCGATGTTCATTTCCATCCGACGCAAACGCTGAGCAACAGGTAAAGCTAGCCTCTGAAGGCGCCCTGAAAGTGGCACAAGGGTTTTAGCAAGTGCAAGCTGTAGCCCCCATGAGTTGATACGCTTGATGCGTTCGCTAGGAGTCTCTGCCTGCTGAAGGTTTTTGATGACCTCATCCTTGGCGAGGTTCTCGGCAATGCCCATTGCCTCTACTTCACTCTCTATCGATTGGGTTTCGTTAACCGGGATACCAGTTAACTGGTAGGTCTCATCCGCATCGGAGATTACATCTGGTGCTCTAGCTGTGCTTCCGGATCGAACAGTAGGCCGTAGAGTTCCAAGTCCGAGAGCTTCGTATTTAGCATTCTTTCGTGCCCCGGCCTTGCTAACCTTAGCTGCTCCAGCACTTCCTGCGAGAGACCACTCGGTAGCTCCGATGGGGTCTTGGAGGATTTCGGTTCTGGCTTCTTCGGCATTCTTTGAGTTTTTCCAAATCTGGGCGTATTTGTCAACGAAGGACTTGTTCCGCTTGGATGCATCAGGGAACAGCATTCGAATAGCCTCCCACGTAACAGACTGCATCTGACGAGGCATGATGCCTTGGTCTTTCGCGGCCCTCTGCACTGCCTCTAAGTGAAGCCAGTAATTTCCGGAGTTGCCGGGACCAGCAACGCCAGCGTCACCGAAGTTCATGCCTACCTGATAGCCACTACCGCCCTGCGGGTATAGCAGGCCAGCATTTACTGCATGGGTATCGATTGTTGCGTCACCGTATCCAGAATTTGGAGCGATGATGTTATTATTAAAATTGCGAATCTTATGCTGCTCTCCGAGCTGCTCGGAGATGCTCTCAGGTGACCCATCGAATCCCACCTTGAGTGCCTTAACTATCGAGCTGGTGTCCTGCCAGACCATGACCTTCTTGTCACCATCGTTGTTTAATCTAACACCAAGCGAGAACCCCTCTGGGGCTAACACGTCATGATAAAGTCCGTGCTTTTGCGTGGAAACGATCCGAGTCATCCATGCAGCAAGATCATGATCGCCTGACTCCCAGACCTCCCTGATTGATCGGTCCTTGATTAGCGAGAAGATCTCCCGGCGAGTCTTCTTCTCCCATGCTCCCTTGGGAATATCGGCAATCTGATTAAGGGATGGGCCGTAGTCTTCATAGGTTACCTTAGAGTCCAACTCATTAGCAAACACGTCACCAAAGTTTAGGGCCATCTGGACGTTCTGAAACCAGTCCTTCATAGGGCTGAATGCAGCGATGATTGCAGCCGACTGTTCCGGACTCAACCCAGTGTCATTTGCCATGTTGTCTGCGATGACACGGGCACCATCATACCAGAAAGTGGATCGCTCACGTAGCTCCTCGGGGAACGCTTCATAGAGCGCATTAAGGTTGTCCACCATCATCTTGAGAATCGCGTCCCGTTTCTTTACGGGATCTTTGATCTTCGTGATGTATTCTGGCATAACCGCATCTACGCCTACGGCCTTTCCCTTCTTCACCTTCTTCTTGGTGTAGTGCGTCATCATTGCCATCTGCTTGGCGAGATCTGAATCGGTCACGTTGGCCATGCTGACATTCGTGTCTCTAGTGCGTGGGCGGCTCTTGTTGCGAGTTGCGGTTCCGACCCGTGACCCGTCGTGCTTATCGGACACCTCAGACATAGCAGTCAGCGAGTAGGTGATGTCAGGATTGGTGCCATCGAACGTGCCACGGTTGCCGGTGGCGCTTTTGGTCTGGGTGGTCTGGAACGTGACGTAGATTGTGTGATCAGTATGCGGCTGAATTATTCCATCGTAGCCTGCATCATCGAGTTCACGCCTCATGTCCATGCGAGTCATGGTGCCAGCATCCAACCGCTCCATCATTGGTTGCCATACTGACTGTGGTGCTGGGTTCTCTATTCGTAGGTAGACAGGCGTCACATTGGCTGTCTTTGTCGCAATGACATTGGCCTCAGAGTGAACGCCGGTAAAGTAAAACCCCGGCACAAACTCCCCTTCAGGGCTTAGCCTCAATGTTCGACGTGCGGCGATTGCTGCGTTCATAACCGCCAACGGCTTGCCATCCTTGTCCACCACCTTTGAGTCACCGAACCACTCCTTGAAGGCAGCGGTATCCGGAGCAGTCAGTGAGTAAATATCACCTATGTTTTCTTTTAGAATGCGATCAGCCGGAGCAGTCAGTGAGTAAACATCACCTATGTTTTCCTTCAGAATGCGATCAGCCTGAACACTCAGCTCAATATCGAGTGCCTCAAGAATGTCGTTCTCAGCCAGCATCTGGATGTCCACGTCACGCGCTACACGCTTTAACGTCTCTTGCATGGCCTTAACCGTTACGTCGTCCACCTTTTGCTGCTCAATAGCAGCTTTGTCACCAAGTGCCTGTAGGAACCATGCCTCCAGCTTTGGATCGAGCTTACCGTCCCTCATGAGCTTCTTCATCTTAGAAGCGCCCTTCAGCATAGTCCGTAGACGGTTACCAAGCGTGATTAACCACTTCCCAATAGCCGAGCCAGCATCTACTCCAAGAATGGTTTTACGATTTGATAGGGCGTATTCAGTAAGCCTGCTGCTGAACCACTCGGTATCAGCCCGGTCTTGATCTTTAGCCTCACTGGCCGGATCAGCATCACCTGTAGTCTTAAACCAATTACGACGCGCCTCACGAACTTCAGCCTTGCTGAGCTGTCCAGTGGAGTAGCCCAGTTTGAGCCAGCCCTCGCCGTTCTCTTCAATTACTGTGGCCGGGGTAGCCGTCTTGGCCAAGCTGATCAGCATCTGAGCGTGGCCCTCGGCATTGGTTCCAAGTGACGACTTACCCAGAACCTGAACGGTGTCTGGATCTATATCGGCATCTAGTTGACCATCGGCAATGGCCACCTCGATGGCGTCATCCATCTGCTGCTGGGTGATGTCTTTGTCGGTTACCTGCTGACGGAGACTCTTGATGTTTTCACGAGACACCTTCAGTTTCTCCCCGTGGCGCTTCTGAAGCTCATCCACCACTGCTTCAGTACCTTCGTCTGCCCTATCCCGTTCTTCCTTTGAACGTCGATCCCGGCGTTGAGTGCGTGCAAGGTCTCTAGTGTAGCGATCCCACAGGTCGGCCTGCTCCGGATCGTTCATGTTAAAAACCAATGGACTGTTGTCTGGCCGGATGATCGCTGGCTTTCCATGGATCTTGCCCAACTGCCATCCGTCCTTGGTTTTCCCACCTACCGGCTCAAAGAAACGGCTCACGGTCTCTTGCTGGTAGGCAAGGAACGAATCCTTGTCGCCATTAGCAGCATCCAAAAGCATCTTGCCCATCTCTTCATCTGGTGCCGTTGCTACAATCTCCTCATCCGTGTAGACCGACCGCATGATCTTAAAATCCTGCGTAGTCAGGAGTCCACCGTGCTTAGTTAAGAGATAGTTTTGACCGGCATCAATTTGCTCGTTTCGTTGGATGTCCAGATCAACTGAAATTGCGCCACCAAATAAGTAGCCAAGGCCGAACGCTGCCACCGCTTCCATCCCACGGATCTGAACTGTCTCTTTACTAAATAGCTCACGCTTCTCGTCAAAAGTATGCTTGGCAATAAAGTCACCCCACTGGCCTTGCAGTGGCTCAACGACTGCTTCCTCACTACCCGCTGTCAGGCCACGTCGGTTTAAGTTTCTTAAATAATCACCCCACGATACTTTAGCCCCAACCTTGGGCGTTACGCGCCATGCGTTAGCAAACACGCGCTCAATACCTAAAGTGCGTTCAAGTATTGCCTGTGGTGCAGCGGTAAGCGTGTTATCAAGCCATGCCTTGGTCGGATCGTAATCTGCGCCCTCAAACTCCCTTCGCTCTGCTTCGGCCTGACCAAACATCATCGACTCCATCCCGACCCAGCCGAGTGGTCCGGCCATTGCCATGACCGCAGTAACAGGTAAAGATCCAACACCAGCAGCCATTTGACCAACAAGCGTGCCCCGAAACTTTTCGTCAGATCCGACCATCTCATAAACCTCGTCAGCAAACTTATACTGCATGTCAGACCACTCACGGTAAAAGGCTGCGGATTTACCACGTCTCGATGCGTCAAACTCAGCCATCTTGGCAATGTTCTCACCATCGATTCGTTTAGCTATTTCCTCACGCCGGGTAACGGACTCAGCGTGTCCTGCGATGCTCCCCCATTCACCGGTAAGGCTTGGGCCTTCGGTCTTGTCTAAGACGCCTGCCAGATCCAATGCGAGATCCACGTGACCAAACCGATTACTCAGCGAAGCAAACTCCTCGTCATCGTGTGGACTAATCAAAGGAGTCTCAAGCAATGTAGCGTATTGCGAAGTAAGGCCACCAACCAAATAGCTGGCCGTAGACTCAAGTCCACCAACCACAGCGGCTTGAAGCTGATAGAGTGGACGGAAAGCAACATCACTTTCTACCTTATCTTGAGCCTCTTCCCGCATCTCGTAGATTGCGTCCTGTTGTTCGTAGGACGCAGAGATCTGACCCCATGCTGCTTTGGGGTCTGCTATTCCAAAGAACCGTTCCGACATCGGCTCACTGATCTGGCGCATTTTTTCCATGGGGATGCCAGTCCTTTCGGACATCCACATGTTTACGCTCTCACGCTCCAAGAACCCATCGTCACCATTTTCCTTGGCCCGTAAAGCCAACTGGTTCATTGGCTCACGCATGCTGGCCGGTAGGTTCCCGGTGATGTTGGCTGGATCGCGAAATATGCTTCTAAGATTGTCCATAATTATTGATTTAGGAGAATAGACAGGAGGTCTTTACCTATAATCTCGTTAATTAATTCCTTCTGGAATTTATCAATGCGATCTTGGGTCACGTCTGGATTATCATCAAAGAAATTCCTAACTCTGTCTTCGTGACGAAATATCATACTACCGATGGCTTCTGGATCTTGATCCGATTTAAGATACTCGATGTGCAAGTTATCTACTAAAAAGTTTTCCTCTTTAGTAAAACTTCGATCGAACAATAAATTCTTGGGCTCTTCCTGTTGGAGGTCCTTCCTGTCGAGAGATATAATTGTTAGTATCTTACCGATCAATACGCGCTTTACCTCGGGGGTAAAATTGCCAGTCGATATTTCGCGCTGCAAATCCTGAAGTGTAGACATTTCTGGCTGACCATAGAAAAAACCGCCGCTATTGTCAGACGCCATGCCCGGTGTTACCATTCCCATCTCACCGGGTGCGCTGGAATTAGTAATCATGAACTGATATTTCTCGCGATTAATCTTTCTTTCTAAGTCCAAAAACTCTTCACCGCGCATTTGGTCAGGACCAATCACATTAACCAATTTATCGCGAAGTTCCTTTGCGTCTTGTGTAGTAATTTGGAGCAGACTTTCTTGCTCGGCTATATCCTTAAGACTGATTAAATTTCTAGATACATCGGCCAGCATTGAATCTCGCTTGTTAATTTGCTTTGCTCGTTCTTCCCGAATTTTTTTATCTAGAACCTCTTCCATATTCTGGCTACGTGCTTCAGCAATTTCTATTGCATCCTTACGAAGACCAACGGCGTCGGCCTTGGTAAAGCGGCCAAGATCCAAATACACCTCAATCTGTTCAGCATCAATAGATCCCTGAAAAAGTTTGCTTCGGGTTTGTTCAATGGCGTTAACTTGATCACTACGCTCTTTTATTTTCGCAGATTCAGCAACCTGCTGTGCGTCTCCAAATTCATTACTCAGCCCCAACAGCGTTTCCCGAGTTACTAAATTATTATCAAGTGCATCTTGAAGAATTATTACTGGGTCACCGGCTGCAATGCGCCTAGCAAGTTCAGCACCGTTAGAATTCATCAACCTATCAAAGTGAATAGTCTGTTTACGAGCGGCATCCAATAGGTTATAACGGTCGTCCCTAGCTAGCCCACCATCCGTGGTGGTGTATTCATCTAGATCATCTAACCGATCCGCGATGTCGGCGTAAGCCTGTGCGGCCAAAGCTGGCTCCATGCTGCCTGCAACACTTAGTTCATCCGTAACACGTTGTTTGAAACTTGTGGCAAATATCTCGGTTATTTCTGATTTTTTGTCGGCTTCAGATAAACTCATCGTCTTAACAACGGCAATAGCCTCGTCTAGCCGATCCGATTGGATTAACTGACTAGCACGATTTGCCTTTCGCTTGTTGGCCTCTTCAATACGGATACCAGTAACAGCTGAACTAACAGCAATCTGCGAACGCTTTTTATCAAACGTGTTTTCAGTGTTATCAGCATCCACGGCCATATTTGACCAGCCTTCATCGGAAATTCTAGTGCTACGTTCTGTTTCGTAGGTCTCCCACCGTTTCTTGCTAAACTCCTCAAGCGCATTAGCGTCACCGGGGTTATCCGTAGCAAAGTTGGAAATGTCAGAATCTACTCCATCGCGAAACATCTTTTCACCGGCCAGTTGGCCTTCAGTGATGTGCGTCTCTTTGGCAATAGCGTGCTTTTCCAGTGTATCACCGACGCCCTGTAGTGCATTACCAGCTTGCTGCATGCCAGCAAACTCAGCACTGAGCATATTGGTATTGGCCCTAACACTACTCGATTGAGTAGCAGAGGGTGTAAATTGAGTAAGTGGGATCTTAGGCATTGGAATTATTTCATGCTGGATAACGGCGAGGAGGTTGCGGAACCAATAGATCCCGCTGAACTTGATGTCTTGAGTTGTTTCATGCTGCTGAAGCTACTTGCAGAACTTCCCACACCCGAAAGGATTGTGCCGCCTGCGGCCCAGAGTGCTCCACGCTTTGCGGCCTTGCCGCTGGCCCGGTCCATCGTGGCCTGTTGGCGATCCGCCAAGGCGGCGTTTGCAGCGTTCCGTTCGATGTCCAGTGCCTGCATCTCCATCTCACCGGCTTGTTGAGCTGCTACAGCCAACGGGGAGCCTGCACCAGTCACGCCAGATTTAGCACTTAATGTGCGTTGGCGTGCCTTGAGCTGCTCGTTCTTCCTGCGTTGAGCATTGGCCATGGCTCGGCCATCACGCGCTTTGTTGGCAGCGTTGGCCTCTTGCACCTGCGCGTTGTAGTTGGCCAGCTTTTCTTGGCTCTTGCCTTGCTGGTATTGCCCATAAGCAGTAGCACCTGTTCCTGCCATTATTGCCACAAGGGCGAGTGTTTCGAGTCCCATTAATTCAGTCCTTTGAAAAGTTGAGTCATGCCAGAATGGTTTGCGGTGAAGCCGAATCGCTCGAACCACCGTTTAAGTCCTTGGCTCTTGGCCATCGTAAAGAGAAGTCCGTAGTCCATCCCCTTGGCGACTACCTCAACGGCTCCCATCAGAATGTTTAGGTAATGCACAGAATCCCTCCCAGTAAGGTTAGGACGGGTCGTAAGCCATGCTGCCCACGCTACACCTACACTATTGTCCATGTAGAGCCAGCAAACCGCTACCGGGACACTATCCTCCTCAAGCAAGACGCCACACTTAGGAAGGATATTAATCGGGGTTACCCCCGTTTTATGCCCAATCCACCAATCTTTAAATAGAGAATAAAGATGAGCGTCGTCTCCGTGTATATCTATTACTTTGGATGTAGTCATGGTCCGAATACCTCATATTTGATTGCTAGGCCAAGAACAACACAAGGGAACGGATCGTCTTGGACAATTACCATATTCCCTGATTTATCGTGGCCAGATGGGAATTTAAGAACCTTATCCCCAGTAAAAAGCGGTGGCGATTTTTCAGCATCGTCCGTGACGTCAGCAAAACTAACTTCTTCAAGATTGTTTAAATCTCTGCCAAACTTACACCCGAGAGAATCCTTAAAGCGAATAGTCAAATCTGAGATCCGACGTTGCCTTCCTTGCGAGGGACCACTTCGCAACAACGTGTCTAGCTTCATTGGTTGGATAATGCCCCGATAAGGCAGGCCAACCACAAAGTCGCCGTAATAGTCAGAATCACCATCAAAGTCAATTTTTCCACCGGACACGGTGTGTAGACCCATTTTATTTCCATTGGCTACCAGCATAACCTCCCGGCCTTCAAGATGAGAAAGGCCAGTAATTCGCGGAATATTTGGAGAGGTAAGCGTTCCAGTTTTTGAAGAGTCTAGGTGATTTACCTCATCTTTAATTAATGACTCAACAGCCATGCGCTCAATTATTCGATTGCCACCACGATTTACCACTGCCCAAATTTCGTCATTTAGGTCACCGTAGACTACGGCTACGCTTTCAAAAAGATCGCCCGTAGCGGTTACCCATGGAGCCCATGCAATAATGTTCTGCTCCCGGTCGTAGGTCATTACGGCCATAGTTCCATCATTAAGAACAATTATAACTAATGGATCAGGCTGACGTGCCACTACCATCTGCTTTACACCACCATTAGTAATGTGTTCAGCCAACAGAGTGAGATCGGGAGAAACGTATCCGTCCATTTCTAGCGAGTAAGTCATCTCACGCACTCGACGTCCTTGACGCTGTAAAAACAAGATCACCTCATTTATTGGCACCGCATCAATAGCTTTGCTGCCATACCACGACTGAGTTCGCACTGAGATGTTTGATGGCGTAATTGGTTCTTCACGAGAACCAGATGATGCAGTCACTTCAGATCCCTCGGTGCCAATCTTTATTACGTTGCCACCTTCAATCCATTGAATCGCGTTAGCTTGGGAGCTGGCTATCTCAAAGGCTAATGCATCGTCATCAAGTGCTCCATATTTGAAACTATCAAAATTTCGTGACTTAGACCCCCAAAAACTCGTTGGCTTGCTTTCCGTGCCACCGTAAATAATCCGTTGCTCGTAAAGGCCAACAGCGCGTGGATAACCTCGTGCAGATGACCAAGCGCCTTCGCTCCATACCTCAGTAGCAGCTGTTGAAAGCACGTCCTTAATAACAGTTACGCTCACTACGGTAGACGACGTAAAGCCCGTCACACGGACAAGGCCCGAAACATACGCCTGCTGGCTTTCCAACTTGGCGTTTGCGTTGCCATAAGCTGTGGGCGTAGTCCCTACCCATGTTCCAGAAAATGGGTCTCCATTACGAGACCAGCCAAGACGAAGTTTTACAGCATCCTTTTCGGTTCCGGATGCGCTGACGTTACGATCAGATCTGCTTTCAAATTTACGGATGGCTGTCCACGTAGAGCCACCATCAGTAGATCTTTCAACCGTAAGTGTGCCGTTCCAGAAATTGGTCGTGGTTACGTTCCACTCCCCCTCGACGTTCAAAACAGACGAGTTAGAGGCACCACCTGTATTCATGGAGTAGATACTAACAGAGGAAGCCGGAACTATGTGGCGGATCTCCCAGAAGCTATCAACGTGCGTAGCTAAGAATGGCGTGCCGCCAACCGCTGTCATCGTTCCGTTTCCTGTAGTAACGTTTAATGCCAAGGTGGTCGTGCTAACATTCTCGTCTAGCATTGGTGGCCACGTGTAATCTATTCCATTAAACCCAGAATATGTTTCCTCAAAAACCCAGTCAGCGGATACACCAGCACTGCCAATACGCTTTAACTTTTGCGGCGGATAACTCGGATGTGTCAGATACACAACATCGTTGATCTGCTTAAACTGAATGTCGAACACGTCAGCCAATGCGTAAATCGATACAATCTCAATCGGGGTACCGGGAACTGATGCTGCGCCTGTTGGATAAAACCTTACGTAAAGATTTCCAAACTCCATCACAAACCGAGTATTTACCGAAAACTGAAACGGGATCAGCCTAGCGGCACCGGACGACTTAGTGGCAGTGCGATACTCGAATCCTGTGCGGAATCGGGCTCCACCGTGGCTCATAACGCGAAAGTTATTCAGTGACCGGCACGCTGAGTCGTATTTGGCTAAATCACTGCGTCCATCGAGCAACGGAGACCATTCACCACCAGTGAAGTTGTTGAGGAATTTGTGACCTGCCATGTTATGCCCCGGTTCCAGTTGATCGTGCTGCGTTCCACTCGCTTTGAGTCCATGCTACCACCTTAGAATCAAAGCCATCCCGTGCGTTCTTGCCTTTAGCCCGAATCAAAGACTGTTGAAACTGCTCTTCTAATTTTTCCATTAGTTTGGCGTCTTGCTGTAGCGGCCACGCAATCTTTGCAGCCAAAGCAAACTCAATAGTTCGTGCCAGCAATGGGTCTAAATTACCGTACCCACCACCGCTACTAATCAAGGTTACATCGTGAATGTAGATTAATGAAACTGATGCCTCATCGGTAAGTAAGTTACCGTTTTCAATAGTAAACAGCTCTTGAATCTTGTATCCCTCATAAACGTCATTAAAGGCCACGGTTCTCAACCATCCAGAAGGCAGCACAAACTGGTTGTCGTATCCAAAAGCCGGAGACACTGCGTTTTTAGCTAACACAGAACGCTTTCGAGCGCTTCTCCAATCTGCCAAAGACAGAACTTCACGCACTGTAGATTCTAGATGGAGCTTACACAAACGAGCTGGCTCGTTGTTGTCATCAATAGTGGTGATGCGTTGTTCGGCTACTAAGCCTAGCGCGTGATTACAGATGTCGATTTTGGAACTCATTTGGATGTGTTGATTAAAAGATAAAAGCCCGACCCAGATCACTCCAAGTCGGGCTTCCCAAAACGAAGCATAGCCTCGAAGTTTTCTTACTCGTCTACGTAAGCGACTAAGAACAGAACCAATTGGCCAGCCGTGCTAGTCGTTACGGCAACTAACGTAGCAATAACGTTTTCATCACCAGCTGCAATAGCGGCAGGTGCGAATTGAAGATCTCCACCAACAAATGGTTGGTCAAGAACAGCATTGGTCGTATCTAGCGCGTCGGCGTAAGCGTTCGGGTTAGAGACAGAACCAATGTTCACGTCGTTAGCGTCAAAAGCAGCTTGAGAGATTACCCGAGAAAGGGAGGGAATCACTTTTGATCCAACTTTCAATTTGCCGAGGTTGATCGTGTCGCCATTAGTTTCCGCTCCGTTTACAACGTAGGGAATCGTTAAATAGCGCAGCTTACCTCCCGCATCGCGTGCGGAGGGGTAAGTAGTCGTGCCGGTGGTCTGACCGGTGTAGGTTGATGTATTAAATGAAGCCATAATATTTTAGATAATGATTAAGTTTTTGTGTTTTTATGACCTAAGACTTAAGGGCTTTCGTCACATTGGACTTCTACAACCTGCGATTCCTGCATGCGCGTAGAACCTACGGACATGTTGGCGTAAACCTGAGTAGCGTGATTCTTGTCAGCACGCTCAGAAACACGGGCTTTGAAATCTTGTCCGACGGACAAAAGCAGGCCATTGTGGGCGTAAGCAAAACATTTCCGAATGTCGGTGCCGATTGAACCCAGTTCAAGCAGTTCAGTTTTAATGAACTCCATGCCCATGAAGTAAGAAACCTCACCATCGTTCAGCGCCTTAACAGCAGCGTAATCGCTGGATTGGACCTGATTTACGTTTATGAGGAGATCATCAAGCTGTTGCTGAGTGTGAACCAAATAGATCTTAGAACCTTTAGGAACCTCGTTTTTGCCAAGAATCGACTTGGTGCCGATCA
>TARA_R110002110_G_scaffold240877_2_pt1 | contig 14544 bp, 10 predicted proteins | sample TARA_R110002110 | Tara Oceans TARA_R110002110 (sample SAMEA4397330) | marine metagenome | biome: Polar Biome; feature: [SRF] surface water layer (ENVO:00010504); material: water (ENVO:00002006), including particulate matter (ENVO:01000060) such as... | depth 5 m
GATCAATGACGAACTCATAGAGCGGGTCATTGGTCAAACAGTCCTTTATTATCCTATAAGTCTCGATAAAACAAACTTTCACCCTCTTTACGGCGAGGCTATAGATAAGAACTTCCTGCCCCCGGTAAGAGTCTATGCTTTGATTGGGTGGGAAGGTCAGGATACAACCAATTCTTCTCTCGGTGTGGACAAGAGATCTTCAATTAATATTTATTTCCACAAGAGAAGGCTAACAGAAGACCAAGACCTTTTTGTTAGGGAAGGGGATTTTGTTTTATATGGAAAGCTTCACTATGAAATCGTTACGCTTAATGAACCAAAAGAATTGTTTGGTCAAGTGGATTATAAATATGAAATTTCTGCTACATGTAAAAGAGCAAGAAAGGGCACTTTTAATGCTCTCTAGGAGGATATATAATGTCTGCTTATAGGGGTGGAAAAGAAAATCAAAACTATACGGGTATTCCGCAAGAAGACCAAGGCAAATTGCAAGACCTTAACTTTTCTCCCTCTACTCTGGAGACCGTGGATTATGCCATATACGATTTTGTTAATGACAAATTATCGCTTAAAACAACAACGAATAAGGGCGTGGAACAAGTTCCTGTTATCTGGGCATCTGCCGAAAGATCACACCAAGTAAAGAATAGCAAGGAATATAGAGACGACGAGGGTTCGATTATCTTGCCAGCGATCACAATTGAGAGAGCCTCGGTCATAAAGGATCTCACAACAAGGGGCGCTTACTACGGGGATATGTTTCCGTTTCAAAGCCAGCCAGAGAAAGGAGGCTCCCTAGTCATCGCCAGAAGAATCAAACAAGATAAAACATCTAATTTTGCTAACGCTGATGCTGATAGAAGATACGGCAACCGATCAACCCCAAATTTCGTTCGTAAAGCAACAAAGAAGGTGGTATATGAGACAGTATCCATTCCACCCATTGTCTATGTAGACATCACATACAAAATTTTGTTGAGAACAGAATATCAACAACAAATGAACGACCTACTTCAGCCCTTTATTACCAGACCGGGAACAATTAATAGCTTCTTGATTAATAGAGATGGGCATAGATATGAAGCATTTGTGCAATCTGACTTTACTCCTAATAATAATGTTTCCTCCATGGAAAATGAAGAGAGAAGATTTGAAACTTCGTTGGAAATTAAGGTTCTCGGATACCTTGTGGGCGAAGGTGTAAATCAAGAAACACCAAAATTCTCCGTCAGGGAAAATGCTGTACAAGTCAGAATACCTAGAGAGCGCGTTGTGTGGGATGACCCCCTTCCAACAACAGGTCCCGGTAACGATAGCAAACAAAATGTCGGAGTGGGCGGCAAGTATAGAGAATAATTTTGGACTTTCTAAAAATGAAACACTATTTACTAAAGAAATAATATCGTCTTAAAAATAGGCGGCTAAAAGGAGATAGCAATAATGTCGGCAAAAGATTTCAAATTTGTTTCCCCCGGAGTGTTCATTGAAGAAATTGACAACTCCCAAACACCTAGATCATCAGTGGCAATCGGACCATTGGTCATTGGACGCTCTAGAAGAGGACCAGCATACCAACCAGTTAGAGTTGAATCATTTTCAGAATTTGTTCAAATATTCGGAGATCCAGTTGCTGGTCCTGAAGCCGCTGATCTTTGGAGAAATGGCAAGCCTACAGCGCCGACATTTGCTGCCTATGCTGCTCAAGCATGGCTAAAGAATAGCACTCCTTTGACGTTCATTAGGTTGCTCGGTGACCAGCATTCGGATAATACTGGCACACAATTGGCAAAAGCTGGTTGGAATTTAGCAGAAGGCAAGCGCTCTGCCCTTGGAGGCGGAGGGGCTTACGGTCTTTTCTTGTTCAACTCAGGATCTGGACCGGATGAAAAAATCACGCAGGGAACGCTGGCGGCGGTATTTTATACTACTGGATCTGTAGTTACCCTATCTGGAGCCATTCGTGGGTATGATGCAGCCAAGCCTGAACTTCCAAACAGGGGAACGACAACAGGATCTAGCGCTCTTATTGTCGGTGTAAACAACACCTTTACGCTCAACGTCTTCGATCTTGCCACTCCGGGTACAGGAGTGGAAACCTTATCTGAAGAAACAACAATTAGTTTTGGTAGATCAGACTCCACCTACATCAGAAAAAGAGTTAATACAAACCCAGTTTTAACAAATGCTGCTTTGGTTGACACAACGTCAACAAATTCAAAGAAATATTTCCTAGGTCAAACCTTTGAAAACGCAGTTGCTGACACGATCACCGGCTCTAACTCATATGGTCTTATGCTTAGATTAGGAAAAGCTGCAACAGATGTTGTTGACGGCAACGACTTCAAATTTGCAACACAAGCAGCACAGACTGGGTGGTTCTTCTCGCAAGATTTAAGAGCCACTGCTGGTGCCGCAACCGAAAGCGAGAACGACCTAACACCGCCGTATAATCCACAAAACCTCTCTACAGTTACGAGACTTTTCAAATTTCATGGACTAACATCGGGAGAAGAGATACATAAGAACTATAAGATTTCCATCGAGGATATCAAATACAGCAAAAATGAAAACTTACCTTATGGTAGTTTTACTGTCTCAATCCGCGATATAAAAGACATTGACAACTCTAAGAAGTATATTGAGAGATACACAAACCTTAGTTTAGATCCAAACTCATCGAATTACATTGCTAAACAAATTGGCGATAGGTATTACCAGTATGATACAAATGCTAATCGATTAGTTGAGTATGGAAGTTACGAAAATAGATCAAGCATTCTACGAGTTGAGGTTGCTAATGCTATCGACCAAGGGCAATCAGATGCTGAACTTCTTCCATTCGGTGTAGAGGGTCCAATTACATACAAGGGCTTTACGCTGTCTGGGTCTGCGGGGGCGGCATTGGGCGTCGCGGGCGGACCTCCGCTTTTCACAGGATCGATTTTGGCTGCGGGAGAAAAGTTCCCGGTTGAAGGCGGATCTAGCATCACAATGCCTTGTTTCCAAAGACTCTTCCCGCTGACAGCCGATCAGGTTCTTATCCATGCCGGAATTGGAACAATTGCTTCGGTCAACCTGCCGTCAATTTCGGAGTTTACAGGCTCGGTAACATATCCAACCCTAAGACTTAGAAGAAGTGCGTCGGCTGGAGATCTTTCTAACGAGACAGAAGCTTACTTTGGATCTACATTCACACAGACCGTAGGAGGAACAACCTTTGACGAGGGTGTTCTTGATATATTGTACCCCCTCCCTGTGGCAAGTAAGTTTAGCTCAAGCCCATCCGAAGGTACTGCCACCTCATTCTATTTCTCCTTGGATGATACTGTTATGGAAGTTGGGACCGATTCTAAGCCAAGAGTGTATTACGAATCAGGCTCTCGTGCAGCAGGAGCGTCAATCACTGCGAGAACTGGATCTTACAAGGCGATCCTTGATCACGGATATGACAGATTTACTTCTCCAATGTACGGAGGCTTCGATGGATTTGATATCACAGAGGAAGAACCCTTCAACCAATCAAGGGCGCTTGAGAATGGAGAGGTTACACAAACAAACAGCGCAATGTTCTACAGCGTAAAGAGGGCAATCGACAGCTTCGAAGACCCTGAGTTTATAGAGGCGAATATTATTACCGCTCCGGGGATTGTTAACGAAGGCTTGACGCTTTCCATGATTCAGTCCTGTGAAGTTCGTGGAGACGCGCTGGCTATCATTGACCCAAGGGGTGGATACCTTCCTTCTTCTGAGAATGAAAAAGCAGAAAAAGATAGAATTACAGCCGGTATTGGATTGGGCGGAGTTTCACGTCACGCTAAAGAAGTGGCAGATAACTTGGATAGTAGAAATCTTAACACGAGCTACGGAGCAGCCTATTATCCTTGGGTTAGAATTTCAGACACAATCTCCGGAGGACAATTGTGGGCACCGCCTTCTATTGCAGCGCTCGGGGCAATGTCATATTCGGAAAACCAAGCAGCACTATGGTTTGCTCCTGCTGGATTTAACAGAGGTGGCTTGACTGACGGTGCTGCTGGTATACCAGTAACCAACGTTAGAAGCAGACTAACTTCTGCTGAAAGGGACTATCTCTATGAGAGAAGTATCAATCCTATTGCATCTTTCCCAAATGAGGGCATTGTAATCTTCGGACAGAAGACATTGCAAGTCACTCCTTCCGCTTTGGATAGAATCAACGTTAGAAGATTGATGATCTTTGTAAAGAAAGAAATCTCTAGAATTGCTAACAACTTGTTGTTCGACCAGAACGTGGAACAAACTTGGTCTAGATTTACAGGTCAGGTCAGTCCCTTCTTAGATAACATTAAGAATAACTTCGGTTTGACCGATTTCAGAGTTATTTTGGATGAGACAACAACTACACCAGAGATGATTGATAGAAACACAATCTACGCAAAGATCTTCTTAAAGCCAACTAAGGCTGTTGAGTTCTTCGCAATTGATTTCGTGATTACCAACTCAGGTGCTGGATTTGAAGACTAAAAAGTAATATAAAAACTATTTATAATATAACAGGTTTTATAATCAAAAAAAATTAAAGGGAACTTAATACAATGGCAGACAACTTCGGATCTAAATTTTGGGCTAATATTACAAGCGAACCAAAAAGAAAATATAGATTTATTCTTAATCTTGCGGGAATTGACTCATGGGTAATCACCAAAGTTGACAGACCGAGTTTTAATGTAACAGAGTCCGAGCACACATTTTTTAACCATAAGTTTTACTATCCGGGCAAAGTTGAATGGCAGACGGTCAACTTTACAACCGTTGATCCAATTGATCCTGATGCTACTGCCTACCTAATGGGTATTCTTGGAGCATGTGGATACCAAGTCCCTTCTCCCAATACATATGCATCCATCTCTAAACAAAAGGCTGTTGAAGTCCTAGGGGAAGTTAAGATCAAAGCAAAAAATGCGGAAGGAAAGGATGTTGAAATCTGGACTCTAAAGAACGCTTGGGTTAAGAATGTTAACATGAATAACTTTGAGTATGCCTCTGATGATATGCTTACGATGGATATCGAACTTCGCTATGACTATGCTCTCTATAACAGCATTCCACTTGGCGGCGCGAAGCTTCCAATTCAGGCTGGCTCGGTTAAGACAAGTCAGGGAATAAGCATTAACGATGGTTATAACTCTCTTACAAACAAAGCTGTATAAAGTATTTAACAAAGTTTAAAATCTACATTATAATAAGTAAATAACAATGAGGCAAGAATGTCAGGAAGAAATAATTTAGATCGGCTCGGCGCAAGTAATGGCGACCCCGATGCGAATACCGAAGCCGCCCCAACCCAACAACAAACACAAATGCAGTTTGTTTCTCCAACAGAAATCGTAGACCTACCTTCGAGGGGAGAGTTCTATCCGGAAGACCACCCCCTACACAATAAAGAAACAGTAGAGATTAGATATATGACCGCTAGGGATGAAGACATCCTAGTTAATAAGTCATTTATCCAAAAAGGTGTTGTTTTAGATAAACTGCTAGAGAGTGTTATCCTAGACAAGAATATCTCAATTCCCTCACTTTTAGGGGGGGATAAGAGCGCAATTCTGATCGCCACGAGAGTCACGGGGTATGGTTCGGAATATGAAACAAAAGTCGCATGCCCATCGTGCGGAGACGTTGGTGATTTCTCTTTTGATCTAAATGAAGCATCAACTATCACGACACCAGAAGATTCGGGATTAGAATATGACAAGACGGAATACGGGACTTTCTTGGTCAAGACCCCGAGGACCAGCGCAACAATCGAATTAAAACCTTCAACGGGTCACGATGAGGATAAGATTGCCAAAACAAACAAAATGAGACAAAAGAATGGTTTACCAGAACTCGGCTTGACTGATATCATGATGGCATACATGGTTTCGGTTGATGGCAATTCGGATAGATCACATATTATTTCTTTTGTCGATAGTATGCCAGCCATGGATGCTAGGTTTGTTCGTCTGTCTCACAGCAAACTGATGCCCTCTATCGATGTAGCCCAGCAATTTAAATGTAATTCTTGCGACCACGAGCAAGAAATGGAGGTACCGTTTACCTCTGACTTTTTTTGGCCTAAATGATATATACATTGAAAGTGTTTATGAGGAACTGTTTAACCTCAAACACCATGGCAATTGGAGTTTCCTCGAAGCATACAATCTTCCAGTTCAAGTACGAAGGTGGTTTTTGAGAAGATTACAAAAACAATTCGACTCTGAAAAGCAAGATGCTGAAAAAGCTATGAATAAGAACAGATAAGAACCAAAAAGCACATTGCTTTTTGGTTTTTGTTTTTTAATACCATTTACTATTTATTAACGGAGGAACTTTACCATGCCTATCTTAGAAGACAGAGAACTAGTTAAACACGACATAAACTTAAACCCAGAAACAATTGACGAGGGGTACTTAAGAGCGCTGGGTTTTCAGCTAGAATACATACTTGGTCAAATGTTCGGAGGCAATCCTATCTCGGGAAGAGTCAGGGGCACACAGCAGCAGGTATCTTCTTTTGCTAGGGCACTTGGAAACGAGAGAAGATACCTGAGCGCCTTTGAGAAATACGGTCTTACGGATCCCAAAACGCTTGGAAACAGACACAAGCTAGAAAGAGCAGTTGCTAATTTTGAAAGATCGACAGGTATTAAGTGGCCTTTCAAATAGAGAATAAACTATGGCAGATGAACAAGACATACTGAATAATAAGAAACTAAACGATCTCCTCGCCAAACAAGTTGAGTTTGAGAAAACTCGTGCTCGCTTGCAAGGCGAGAGTTTATCTAATTTGGAAAAAGAACAAGCGTTGCTTTCTAGGAGGGAACAATTCTCTAGAGAGTTCGGCATTCTTCTTGAAGAAACCGAAGTTAGACGAGAGAAAACTCTGGTATCACTAAAGAAAGACATTGATGCCGAGTTAAGAAAAGGGCAGATAGTATCAGAGATAGCAAGCCAAAGAAAAAAATCTTTAGATGATTTAAATAAAGCCATTGAATCGGGTGACAAAGGACAGATAGATCGACAAAAAAAGAAACTACAGGCAATAAAAAAAGAGAATAAAGAGCGCGAAAAAACTATCTCACACCTTAGAGCAGCCGGAAAAGCAGCCGAAGGTCTTGTTGATACGATGGGCAACTTGGCTGGGATCTCCAGAGACTCAGGCAGTGCCTTTAGGGATGTAGCTAAGGCAATCAAGGGCGGCAAAAAGAGCATGGCAGAGTTTGGCTCTGTTGCTGCAAAAGCGTTCGGCGGTAGATTTGGTTTAGCCGCCATGGGTGGCATGATCGCAAACAATCAGCTTCAAGTGACGGTTGGGTTTAATAAATTACAAGCACAAGTACTGGGAACAACAGGGGCTAACTATGAACTAACTCAAACAATTCAGGAGTCATCGGAAGCATTCAAAGGACAAGGAGTTTCCTTTGCTGACGCAGGTGGGGCAGCGACGTCTCTTTACACAAACTTCTCTAGATTTAGCACCCTCAATAAAGATTCGCAAAAAGATGTAATTGGGATGACGGCAATGCTTCAGAATCTTGGCGTTAGTGCCGAGGGAACAGCAGGAAACTTCAACTTCTTGATCTCAGAAGTTGGAATGGAACTGCCTCAAGCGACTGCCGCCATTAGAGAAATGACAGAAACTGGGGCTTCAATGGGCATTGCCCCGCAAGAAATGAATCAAGCATTCGCTGCCTTATCTCCAAGATTAGCTGAGTTTGGCGCGAGAGGACCTGAAATCTTTGGAAATACAGCCATTATGGCAAAGAAGTTAGGAATTAACATTCAAGATATGGGTAGCACACTATTTTCTTTGTCTGATAGGTTGAGTACCTTTGGAGGTTCAGCAAATGCTGTAGCGGACATAGGGACTGTCCTCGGCGGCTCTTTCGTCAACGCATTTGATTTGACAATGGCAGCGGCAGAGGGTCCCGAAGAGCAACTAAAACTATTAAGAGAAGCGTTTGCAAAATCTGGCAAAGACTTTAATAAGCTTGATTTCTTTGAGCAGAGGTTTGCTGCCAACGCATTTGGACTTGAGGTTGGTAAAGTTAGGGCAATCCTTGGTGATGGAGCAGACGCAACAAAGATATTTACAGGCGATCAGAAAAGCCTAGAAGAAATGTCCACGAATGCTACAGATTCCATGAAAGATCAACAACTGGTTTTTGAGAATTTGACAAAGGCAGTTAACAAGGCTGCCGAGGGAATGAAAAAGTTCTCTAGTGCAGCAGTAGACATGTCCAAGAGCGATCCGGGCGGTGGAATGGGTGGACTTGAAACGCTATTGGCTGCTTCTGCTGGGATTGATTTGGCGCGGGTGGGGTTTAAGGGTATAAGTAAACTAAAGGGTCTAAAAGGGCTAAAGAATCCCTTTGCAAGCAAAAAAATGTTTGGTCCACAAATGCCAAAACCTCCAACTCTGCCTTCCGGTGCGATTGAAGAAAGTTTAGCACTCTCTAAAAAAACGATTGCCAAAAAAGGTGCGGAAAAGGGCTTAGGAAAAGGCTTAGGAAAAGGCTTAGGAAAATTCGCCGGAAAGAAGATCCCTTTTGGCATCGGAGCTTTGATTGCTGGGGGCTACACCGTCGATAGGTTGATGGATGGAGACTTTGGTGGCGCGGGTCTTGAGGCGCTGTCTGGCTTGGCTTCAATTGTACCCCTCGTCGGTACAGCCGCATCTGTGGGAATAGATGCTACGCTTATGGCACGAGATGCCGGGGCATTTGATTCTGCCAGTCCCACGTCTGAACCATCGATGACTCTCCCGCCAAGAACCGCACCCACAACATCGGGGATAACACCCCGACAAGTTGAAATAGCCATGACAAGAGCGCTTGAATCTGTGGGAGCAGCCAAGAGAGACGAAAAAGAAATCAGGGTAGTGGTTGAGTTGGACCGAAAGGTCTTGGGTCAAACCGTAGTTAATCATATACAGGATAAATATTCAACTTCGTAGGAGGTACTAACATATGGGTATGCAAGGGGTCAAAGACAAAAAATGGTCCGAGGCGTGGACTGCTGCTGCTTCGGTAGGCGAGGCAAAGACTGCTGTAAGGATGGGCATGGTTGATACTGTCGCCGCTTATATCAATAAGGGATATTATCTACAGTTTTCCAGAATTGAAGACACGAGTTTTAGTGTTAGTTTTTCTGCCTTTATGGAATCTTTTTCAGACTCTTACAGCAGTAATTTTCAACAAGAGCCTGCTTTTGGTAGAACAGATCCACTACCTTATTACCAAAACACAACGAGAAACATTGCTATGAGTTGGGTGCTTGTTGCCCATAATATGGATTCTGCTGCCAGAAACTTAAACGACGTTAAAACTTTGACCCAAATGTTATATCCTACTTATTCATCACATGGCAAACAGCGAATTTTTAATTCCGCCCCAATTATTGGGTTAAAATATATCAATTTGGCTCAAGAAAGCAAAAGCCCCGCAGGGCAAGAACTTCTAGCAGGTACAATATCCAGCTTTACGCACACGCCTGATTTAGAATTTGGCGCATTCGAAGAAACAGATGGTATTTTGCCAAAGGTTATTAGATTAACTTGTACATTTAATCCCATACACAGCAAGACACTTGGATTCGATGAGAATGGAAATGGCTTGAGCGGAAAGAACTTTCCTTATAGGAATTTCGGACAAATATACAATCCGGGTAACCCATCTGAAACAGAAATGGATCAGGCATATATCCAATCTTTTAAAGACGGAACGGCTGGAGAAAGGAATATAAAAGTCGACAAAGCATATAATGAGGTGCTGGAAGCTAGGATGGAATCTATATTACAAGACGCCACAGATTCAGATAATCCTTGGGCAAAGATAGGAAAACTATTCAGCGGAGAGTAACAAGGAGAACTAAGAAATGGCTTCGAGATATGAAGGTCGGCAAAAGATGTTGAACAATTTAGATTTGTATAGGAATCTCTTTAGGAAAAGGGGAGTTAATGCTATAGAGCAGTATACTTCACCCGTTATTGAATACCCCAGCCCAAAACAAATTTCCGACCTTACTGTTATCGATCATTTCTGGTCTCGGGGTGACCACTATTATAAACTAGCGGACGCTTATTATGGTGACTCGACTTACTGGTGGGTCATAGCACAATTCAATAAAAAACCTACAGAAGATCAAATATCTTTTGGAGATATCATTATGGTTCCAACCCCAATAGAAACTATACTGGGAATCTATGAGGTTTAGTCATGACAGCAGCATCGCAAATAACAGAAATTATCAGCAAATTAACGAAAGACAATCAGACAGCACCAGTGTTGGATGCTACGTCGCAGTCTTTTATTAGAGATAACATCTTTATTTTTACTGACAATTCAAGAAACAATGTTAATTCTAACGGCTGGCAATCTTTTCTATGCTTAGAGGACGATGATCCCAACGCTATTTTAGCAAAAATTAATACTGGAGGTGTAAGTTATAAAAATCTAGTTAGGATGACTACTTTAGAGAAATCCCTTCTTGTGCCAAAGATACAACTTTATAAGGTGATAATAGATGGAGATACGAGAAAGGCAACCAAAGAAATACCCATCACTTTTCCAGATAGTGCTAAGACAAACATAAGTGAAATTATTAATTCGAAGGGCACTAGAGGCGACGACATAGCAATAAAATCATTTACTTTTGATTTTAAAAACCAAAACCCATATGGAGCAGGTAGGGTTGTAGACTGCAATCTTGTTCTGACAATGTTGAGTGGAGAATCCTTAGTCAAACCAAGAGCCGGAAAATTTAAGTTTTCTGACTTGATAGTTAGAAATAATAGACTAAATCAGGAAAGGTTTGATTCTTCTTACTATGAAATAAGAGCAGATGTCGGTTATGGTATACCAAAAAAGTTAAGCTCGAGCCTAAAGGAACAATTAAAAAATAATAATGTTTCTATGAGCCTCATTTTGGTTGATTACGATTTACAAATTCAACAAAATGGCGTCATACAATTGAGTTTACAATATAGAGCAAGGATTCAGTCGGTTACCGAGAATATTATTAAATATAATATTTTTCGAGAATCAGAAATAAAAGTGGATGCTACCACCAAGAGCAAGTTAATTAACATAGAAAAAGATATTGTAGCCTTAGACGAAAAGTCTTCTGAACACTTGTCCTCTATCGAAAATATCAAACGAGACCCCAAAAAGAATACTACCACTCGTCAAGTCGACCCTTCCTACACGTCGTTTGGAAGACCAACCGAATCCCCCAAATGGAAAAGTCAAACGGCGGGTATCGGTCCACGTTCGAGCGTCCTTACACCAGCCGCCGAAAAGGAGGTAGCAGAACTAAATAGAAGTTTGGACAAAGTAAGAATCCAAAAGACAGACAAGAAGAATGCGTATGACGAACTGGCGGGAGAAATACTTTACTTACAAGCAAAAAACAAAATAGAAATATATGGAGACCTGATGAACAACATGTTTCAAAAGGGGAAAGTATATCGAACAGAAATGAACCCCGAGGACTTGTTAGTCTTCGGCCCTGCATTCCGCGCTGCCCTAGAAGAAATGTCCGAGAGACTGCTCGCAACATCTCCAACCGCAGTGCTTACAACGCAACAATTAGCTCTCGAATCAGAAAGAAGGAGAAGTGCTGCGAAAGATAATTTGGTCAAACAACTGAAGGAGGGTTCCATAGCGACCACTTCAACATACGATTTATCAAAAGAATTTGATATTTTAGCGGAGGAAATAGCGACATCTTTGGGGAAACCCCCCACGAATTCAAGCGTGGTAAAAAAAACCATCAGCGCCTTCAATCCAGAAAAATATATAGGACTAGGCAGAAATGACTCTCTAACAGCCGTGTCGGATGCCGCGAATTTCATGCGAGGCAAAAAAATAATATATTGGTTTTATCTAGGTGATCTTTTAGATCAGGCAATTAAAATGAATAAGTTGCACTATGAGCTTAGAGACGACCACATTATTCCATGTGTCGGCAATTTTAATATTAGAAACCCACGAAGTGGTGCGACATCCGTTAAAGGAATTAATATCGCGGATATACCTGTTACGATTGAAGAATTTATATCCTTTTTTAAATCAAATATTATAGAGCCGAACGTTCAAGAATACCCGCTTTATAACTTCATCAGAGATATCACGCAAAGACTAGCAATGCCAGCATTAAACGTTATGTCTTTTTCAAACCCCCAGCAACAGTCTAGGGTTTTAAAAGTGACTACCTTTGACCTTCCTTCTGAAAAGAAAGGAAAGAGCCACCACGAGCCTCTAACAAACGGAACATACGCTCAGGATTACCAAGAAGTAGAGATAGCCAAGACAAGTACCAGCGTATCTTTCAGTAGCGAACTAGAGAGAGAGAAAAGAGCCTCTCCGGGGAAAAAATTTGGCTCCTATGTTGGAAGAGTTCAGGTGCCAACTTTGGTAGACGGGGGAAAGCTAGGAAATAAAGGTGCCTTGAGTCGAAGATCTTCCGCTAATAGGTATAGTTATTTCTTGTTTTATGGATCATCCAAGAACACAGAGCTTGCATGGCAAGGAGAAGTCGACGCAGACTCTAAGAGGGGAGTGCAGCATTTCTATATTGGATCGGACAGGGGATTGATTAAAGAGATTAATTTTATAAAAACACAAAGACCCGGATTGGCGGAGATGATGGCTGAAAGATCGCTGCGTTCTGGAAATAGAAAAGTGGAATTGTGGAGAAATTTCGAAGCAGAGATTTCTATGGTCGGTAATTCACTATTGAAACCGGGTTGCTTTTTATATATCAATCCCACAGTTTCTGGAATGGGAAGCCCCACAAACCCCAAGTCTCTTGGTAGTATAATGGGGCTGGGCGGTTACTATTTTGTATTAAGCGTTACAAATGTTATTGACAATTCTGGGTGGAACACACGAGTGAATGCCGTTTGGCAAAGCAGCCCCAACAAATAAGTTGCAATGTAATAGAATTAGGGAGAACTGAATCCGTGACGACAAAAATTTATGAAGAATCCGAACAAATATACGGAGGCAATAATCTAGGAGCAAAAGATATTTTCAATCAAAGATTGCAATATTTATATAGATACCCAGTTGAATTTAAGCCTGAAGTGTTGAAAGGGGGAGGACTCACCAGTCAGTTCGACACTCCCTCTGATCTTCTCTCCGCTGTAGAGAAGCCCGAGCCAATAAACTATTGGTCTACAGGTTATGAAAAATATGGTAAAATTGACGAGGATAACAATGCCATCATTCCAAATATAAAATACTTTAAACAAATAAAGACAAAGGAAGAAACTGTATTTGTATTTAATTTTGTTGCGGATGCCTTTGAGGATCTAATAAAATTTATTAAAACACAAAGAATCAACAGGCTACACCCAGATGATTTCTTAACTCAAGACATCAGTGCCAAAAGAGGATGGTTTGATATAGACCAGTACCACAAAAAGGTTACGAAACAATACTATAAATCATTCGTTGGTACCTTCCTTGGAAACAGCAACCTGCGTAAGAAAATTTTAAATTTTGATAGTTTTTTGGACATTTTTTTAAATCTATATTTTCCAAAAATGATGTTAGAGTTTCCTTTAACAAAGACGGGTGTAGTGGAGAACAACAAAGTAAGCCCAAATATGAGTGGTCTTTGCGTGGAAATTTCCCTTGACAGCCACTCAGATGATTATAATAAATTTAATAAATACTTGAACAATATTAACTATGAATTTTATACGCTAGCAGCTGCCAAGTTTGGTTTTTTCGTTGATAAGAACGCCCCTTGGAGATTAGTCGCCAATCTAAATTCTCCAAAAATGAGAGAATACATACAAAAATATTTCTATTTAGTTGAAAGTAATGGTTTTACGGGGGCTGTCCTGAATCACAGCCATGACTATTCCGTCGACAAGGATGGGAATGGAACAACTGGACCAAGCAAACAAACAGGAAATCTGGCGAACTTCGCCAAGGTGCCGGAACATCGTCACAAAATAAATAATGGAAAATTGGAGATTAAGGCAGTGTATGGGTCGGATGCAATTGATCCGCACGTCCATGCTGTGCCCAAAGAGTATATCAAAAACTTCACGACTTCTGATATATACAACAAATTCTATATAAGGACGCACACGCAGGACGTAGAAATGTTGAAAGACAATCTTATGGGGTTTTACAATAGTTATATAGGAAATCATCCATTTGCAGCTATCTCCGAACTATGTTTGCCAAAGGATGCTGGGATCGGAGACTACTATGGTCCGAACTCATCGAGAAAGACTATCCTCAAATCATATGAGAGAACCCCTTTGACCGAAGAGGATATGGTCTCAAGGTATAATAATCTTTTTTGGCTTAAAACATATTTGATAATCAGACTAAAAGAGAGAACGAGCGGGAAAGGTGTGGCAGACGAGAAGCTCAATAAAGTAATGTCTGATATTAATCAACTTTATTATTTTGTTGACAAAGATGCTGCTTTAGGGTATATTAATCAATACCTGAAACAATTTTACTAGAAGGTCAGCATTGTTATTCCAAGCCCTAGACG
>TARA_R110002110_G_scaffold39086_9_pt1 | contig 14538 bp, 16 predicted proteins | sample TARA_R110002110 | Tara Oceans TARA_R110002110 (sample SAMEA4397330) | marine metagenome | biome: Polar Biome; feature: [SRF] surface water layer (ENVO:00010504); material: water (ENVO:00002006), including particulate matter (ENVO:01000060) such as... | depth 5 m
GTCCCGCGACACCCAGTTCCGTTTCCGCGTCCTCGTAATAGCCTTGCAGATCGCTGAACGAAATCGGCCAGTCGGTGGCAAGGCCGTAGCGCCGCTTCAACTCGAAATCATCCGGCGCGAGCCGCATCGTTGCCGCCCCCCAGTGCCAGGTGGTGCCGCCGACAAGCCGCAGATAGTTCGGTTGAAAACGGTCGGGGCCGGCCTGCATAATCACGTCATCGTCGGACGGCGCGATGCGCGGAATGGGCGCCGAGGGGAGATTGGGATAGGGCGCGATATAATCGACGCTGCCGGTGCCGGTCGAGCGCAGGAAAATATCGGCGCGCTGTTCGCGCGGTCCCGCCTCAAGCATCAATACGCGAACCCCTGCCGCCGCCAGCCGTGTCGCGATCAGCGCGCCGGCTATGCCCGCACCGGCAATAACGACATCGCCATGCAAATCGCCATGCGGATCCCCCGAATGCTCGCTCATATCCCGATGCTCGCTCATTTCATTGTCCTGGGGTCGACAGGGGGCTCCGCCCAGTAACCGGCAACAAGTCCTGGCTGCCCCGGCCGCGTGATGAGGCCGTCGAGCACATCCCAGATCAACGCATCGCGGCCCCCGAGCTGAACCGGGGGGGCGCCCTCATAATAATAGATGCCGGTGTAATAGGTCGTCAGGAGGTGACGCACGAACCAGGCTTCGCCATCGCGCAACCGGCCCGCCGCGACCAGTTCCGCCACGCGATCCGGTCCCTCCGGCCCGCCGCCGCTCTCGTCGCCGATGATCGAAAGCGCGGTTCGGATATGTTTCTCCGCCCAGGCTTCCTTCAGCACATGGGGCAGCAGCCGCTCCGCGAAACCGCGCGGCAAGGCGCGGCGCCCCAGCGCGCTTTGCGACAGCCGGTAGAAAAGCGCCGGCAGCGGTTCGGTGGCGGCGAATGCACGGGCGAGAAATCCGGCCTGGCCGCCGAGTGCCGCAATGGCCGCCACGGCCGACGCAACGGCCTCGCGTCTGGACAGTCCCCCCATTACACTCCCCCTCATCTATGCAACTCTGCGAACCCCCGTCACGACCGTCCGGCTCGAATGAACGGAAGACGGCGAGTATAACCACCCGCGAGGACCTGATCTATGGCCGCGCCCCGCGCCATTCTTTCCTGGAGTTCCGGCAAGGACGCCGCCTTCGCGCTGCATGAGGCGCGGCGCCTCGGCCTCGCCGAAATCGCCGGCCTGCTGACGGTCGTGAACGAGGTCCATCGGCGCGTCGCCATGCACACCGTGCGCGACACGCTGCTCGAGCGCCAGGCGCAAGCGGCCGGGTTGCCGCTGATCCGCGTCGCGATACCCGATCCCTGCCCCGACGAGGTCTATGCGGCGCGGATGGCGGCCGCGATGGAACGGGTAAAGGCGGACGGCATTCATCATGTCGTCTTCGGCGACCTCTTCCTCGAGGATGTCCGCCGCTACCGGGAGGAACAGCTCGCCGGGGCGGGAATGGCGGCGATCTTCCCGCTCTGGCGCCGCGATACGCGCGAGCTCGCCGGAGAAATGATCGCGAGCGGCCTCGTCGCACATCTGACATGTATCGACCCGAAACAAATTCCCGCCGCGCTGGCCGGCAGACGGTTCGACGCCTCGCTCCTCGCCGACCTGCCCGCCGGCGCGGACCCGTGCGGCGAGAATGGCGAGTTCCACACTTTTGTCTCGGCGGGGCCGATGTTTAGCGCCCCGATTGCCGCCGAAATCGGCGAAACGGTGGTGCGGGACGGTTTCGTCTTCACCGATATGATCCCGGCCTGACCTTCACCGCCTCGCGGGGGCACACAAAGCCCGCGCCGCCATGTAGAATGAAAACCGCACGAAATAAGGAGACCGCGGACAATGTTCGGCGCACAGATAAAACTTTTCCGGCTGGCCGGTTTCGATGTGAATATCGACGTGAGCTGGATTTTCATCGCATTGCTGGTCTCATGGACACTCGCGAGCGGCTATTTTCCCCAGATCTATCCGGGTCTCGCCCCCCTCACCTATTGGTCGATGGGCATTGTCGGCGCCGCCGGCCTCTTCCTCTCGATCATCCTGCATGAGCTGTCGCATTCGCTCATCGCGCGCCGCTTCGACATTCCGATCAGCGGCATCACGCTTTTTATTTTCGGCGGCGTCGCGCATATGGAAAAGGAACCGCCGACGGCGCGCTCGGAACTGTTCATGGCGATCGCGGGGCCGATCGCCAGCCTTGCCCTTTCCATCTTCTTCTATGGCGTCGCGGCGGCCGCCACCGTTCTTGGCGCGCCGGAAACCGTTTCAGGTGTGGCGGGCTATCTCGCGCTCATCAACCTGCTCGTCGCCGTCTTCAACATGGTGCCCGCCTTCCCGCTCGACGGTGGCCGGGTCTACCGCGCCTGGCTCTGGGGCCGCTCGGGCGACATCGCCCAGGCGACGAAGCGCGCCGCCGGCGTCGGCCAGTTTTTCGGTCTGGTGCTGATCGCGCTTGGTGTCTTCAGCCTTTTTACCGGCAATCTGGTGGCGGGCATCTGGTGGGGCCTGATCGGCCTCTTCCTCAATGCGGCCTCGCGCGGCTCCTACGCGCAACTGCAAACGCATCAATTGCTGCATTCCGAGCCGGTATCGCGGGTTATGACGCGCGATCCGCTGACCGTTCCCGCCGGCGTCACGCTCCGCGAACTGGTGGACGATTATGTCTACGGCTCCTTCCACGAGACCTTTCCCGTGATGGAAGGACACAACCTCGTCGGCAGTATCGGTATCGCCGATCTGCGCGCCATCGAGCCCGCCGACAGGACCCGCTTCACCGTGCGCGAGGTGATGCACCCGGTCTCGCGCGTCAATTCCATCGCCGCCGAAGAGAGCGCCGAGACAGCCCTTCGCATCATGCGCGAGGGGGGCCATTCCCGCCTGCTCGTCGTGAGCGGCGGCAAACTTGCCGGCATCGTCGCGCTGCGCGACATCATGCGGCTGCTGAGCCTCAAGCAGGAGCTTGGCGCCGCGCGCTAGCCCAGCGTCCCGCGACACCCTATATATGGATGCACGAGCCGGACAATAAGCCGGATAGCGAGGAAGCCTTGGGCACACACGAGATTTTTCACGCCGCCTTCGATGAACATCAGAAGGTCGCGCACGAAACCGGAAAAGCGCTCGAAAATGATTTCGCCAGCCTCGTCGCCGCCTGTTCGCAAGCCGTATCGGGCGGCGGCAAGCTGCTCTTTTTCGGCAATGGCGGCAGCGCGGCGGACGCCCAGCACATCGCCGCCGAACTGTCCGTCCGCTTCATCGCCGAGCGCCCCGCCATCGCCGCGCTCGCCCTGACCACCGACACCTCCGTCATCACCGCGGCGGCGAACGATCTGGGCTATGAGCGCGTGTTCGAACGTCAGATTGAAGCGCTTGGGCGGCGCGGCGACGTCGCCATCGGCATTTCCACCTCCGGCGGGAGCCGCAATGTCGTCCTCGCCCTGGAGGCGGCGCGCCGGCAAGGCCTCATGACCGCCGCCTTCACGGGCGCGGACCCGAACCTGATGACCGGGCGCGCCGACCACATTCTCTGTGTACCCTCGAAAACAACCGCCCGCATTCAGGAAATGCACATTCTGCTCGGCCATCTGCTGTGCGGCGCGCTCGAGGCGCAGCTTGGCTATGTATGACCACCCGGCAGAAGCGAAACAAGGCTCGGCACGAACAGGCAGAAATTATAGCTGGCGTGAACGGCGATGGAGGCGCGCAGCGATCCCGCCCGCCGCGCCGCGATGGCAAGCACCACCCCCAGCACGAAAATAACCCCCGTCAGCACCCAGCCGCCAGCACCCGCCGCATTGAATAAATGCCCGTGGCTCAGCGAAAAGAAGGCGGCGCTCAGCCCGGCCGCAACGGCAAATGGCATGGACCGCCCGAGCACGCCGAGCACGATGCCGCGAAAATAGATTTCCTCCGCCACCGGCGCGAGAACAACCGCAATCGCAAAAAGCGTGACCGCCTCGCCCATCCCCTTCGGCGTCAGCAGATCGTTCTGCTCCATCAGCTGTTGCTGCGTCTCCGGCGGCAGTGCCAGCAGCAGCACCATGACAAGGGCGGACAAAATCACGCCCGTCGCGATCGCCGCGCCGAGAAAGAGCGGATGGAGCGGGCGGAAATAGATACGTCTCATCCGGTAGCCGCGCCACCGGAGAAGAAAGGCGGCCGCCGCCACGCTAGCCGCATAGAAGGCAATCTGTACCCCGTAGAGAAACGCGGTCGAGCTGCGCCAGGTTTCGATCAGGAATAAAATCTCATTGCCGGAAAGCCCGCGCAGCAGCGCCCCCGCGACAACGAAAAGCCCGGCCGCCGCCCCCGCAATGACGGTGCCGGCGAGCGCAAGACCCGGCACGAGAAGAATATCCATCCAGCGTCGCGCCGGCGGCGTGTCGGCAAGCACGTCGTGGAAACCGTCATCCGTTTCCCGCTCACCGCGCTTCACGGCCCTCAAACCCCACCGTTCCATCGCCTAGCGCCCGAGCCGCGCGAGCGTATCTGTGGTGCTGAAACCCGGCACGATCTCGACGATCTCGACGCGGCCGCCATAGGCCTGCACGAAATCCGCGCCCACGATCCCCTCGATGGTGTAATCGCCGCCCTTCACCAGCAGATCGGGACGAAGCACCTCGATCAGGGTTTCCGGCGTGTCCTCCTCGAAAATCACCACCAGATCGACGGACTGAAGTGAGGCGAGCACGGTTGCCCGCGCGATATCGGATTGCACCGGACGGCCCGCTCCCTTGAGCCGCGCAACGGACGCATCGCTGTTCAGCCCGACAATGAGCCTGTCGCAGCGCGCCCGCGCCCGGCCGAGCAGCGTCACATGACCGGGATGGAGAAGATCGAAACAGCCATTGGTGAAGCCGGCATCGAGCCCGCGCGCGCGCCAGCCCGCGACAATATCCTGTGCGCTCTTGAGCCCCACGATTTTTGCTTCGAGTACGGACAATTCGCGTTCGCGAAGCTTCGCGGCAAGTTCGTCGCGATACACGGTCGCGGTGCCGGTCTTGCCGACGGCGATACCCGCCGCCGAATTGGCGAGGCGCGCGGCTTGCGCGAGGGTGAGGCCGGTGGCGAGTGCGGCGGCCAGCGTCGAGACGACCGTATCGCCCGCCCCCGAAACATCGAAAACCTCGCGCGCATCGGCTTTCAGATGAGTAACCTCGCCCGCCGCCGTGATGACGCTCATGCCGGCCTGCGCGCGCGTGACAACGACGGCGCCGATCTTGTGCGCGGCGATCAGGCTTCGTGCGGCGCCGGCAATCTCGTCATCCGTATCGGCCCGAACACCGGTTGCCTCGCCAAGCTCCTTGCGGTTCGGCGTGATGACATAGGCACCTTCGTAAGCCGCATAGTCCCCGCCCTTCGGATCGACGATAACGGGAACGCCTGCTTCCCTCGCCGCCGCGATGGCGGCCCGCGTAACGGCGAATGTGAGCACACCCTTGCCATAATCCGAAAGGATCAGCGCCTGGCGCCCCGGCAGCGCCGCCTTGAGCGCGGCGATGAGTTTGTCCGCCGCGTCCGCCTCGAGCGGCTGCGTGGTTTCGCGGTCGGCGCGCAGGATCTGCTGGCTCATGGCGACAAAGCGCGTCTTCACCGTCGTTACCCGTCCCGGCACGGTGGTCAGCCTCGCCTCGATGCCCGGCTCTTGCAAGGCGGCCTTCACCTCCGCGCCCGCTTCGTCGCTACCGACAACCGAAAGGAACGTGACATCGGCGCCGAGCGCGGCGAGGTTGCGCGCCACATTGCCCGCGCCCCCCGGCATTACGCGCTCAGCCTCGACCCGAAGCACCGGGATCGGCGCCTCCGGCGAAATGCGCTCGACATGGCCATAGATGAAACGGTCGAGCATGACATCGCCGGCAAGCGCCACACGCGCTTTGGCCAGCCCCTCCACCAGCGCCGCCATATCCGGGGTGTCGCCGGTGCTTGTGTCTGTCGGGGCATTTGTCGGCATATCGGTCATTCCGGAGGTCCGGCGGTTCACGGGCGGTTTCGCCCGGCGGAGGTTTGGGTCATGGTGGCGCGGCGGCGCTCAAGATAGCCTAAAAGCCCGCCCTGTTCCGGCCCTGATCGAGACCCGCCCATGCATGTGCCCCGCGACATCTGGCTTTCCAACCCCGCACCGCCCCGCTACATGGGCCGCGCGGGCCTCTTTCTCGACCGCGACGGCGTTCTCGTCAAGGAGGTTAACTATCTGAAGAACAAGCAGGATGTGGCGCTGGAGGCGGGCGCGGCGGCGCTGCTGCGCTGGGGCTGCGAAAAAGGCCTCGGCCTGGTTTGCGTCACCAACCAGTCGGGCATCGCGCGAAACCTGATCGCGCCGGAGGAATTCGAGGCGGTCGAGGCCGAGATCGCCCGGCAACTGGCGGCGGCGGGCGCGCATCTCGACCTCACCATCGCCTGTCCCTTCCATCCCGATTTCACGCCCGGCTACAGCCCCGAACACAGCCTCTGGCGAAAGCCCGGCCCCCGCCTCATCGAGCATGCGGCGGCATTGATGACGCTCGGCCTCGCATCGAGCTGGCTTGTCGGCGACCGGGCGCGCGACATCGAGGCGGGCAGGCGCGCCGGGCTGGCGGGCGGCATCCTTGTCGCGACCGGCTACGGCGCGCGGGAACGCAACGAAGCCCTGGCGCTGGCCGGCGGCGGCTTCAAGGTCGTCGCCGTCGCAACCCTCGACGAGGCGCGCGCCGTTCTTGCCAAAGAACTGGATTAGCCCGGCATCTGCGTCGTGCCGAACAGCACACCCGGCACCAGCCCGAACCGGTAGACCGCGCGTTCCGCCTCCCCCGGCGGCAGCGAATATTGCCAGAAGAACACGATGACGCTGGCCGCGATCAGCCCCCATGTCACGATCGGCGTGCCGGGTTCAAAATTGTCGTCTGAAATGGGAAACATGCGCGCGGCGGGCCCTGCTGGCGGAAGATGCCGTCAGCCTACAGCTATTGCGCCTTTAGCGCGCGTGCGGAACATGGTTGGAAAATTCGGCCGTCTCGGCGCTTGAGAGCACCTGCGCCCGCTTTGAGCCTTCCTCGCTGAGCGACGTCGCGGCGGCCACCGCGTCTTCGTCCGAATCCTGTTTGAAAAATGTATAGGAGAGCGTGACGGTGCGGATGCTCCTGGTGTCGATGTCGTCCACCATTTCAGGATCGAGATAGAACACCACCGGCATGTCCGCGCTCTCGCCCGGCGCAAGTTTCTGCTCGGTGAAGCAGAAACAATCCGTCTTGTTGAAATAATAGCCGGCCTGGGCAGGCGTCACATTATAGGTGGCGCGGCCGACCAGCGTTTCGTCACTATTGTTCACCGCATGATAAAAAATCGTCGTCGGCACGCCGATATGCGTTTTCACCTGGCGCTGGCCGGGCTGGAAATCCCAATCGAGATCCGGCGAAATATTCGAATCGAACCGCACCGTGATCTCGGGCCCGATGGCGCTCCCGGCATCCGGCCTCAACGCCTTGCTCACCGTCACCGTGCCGCCATAACCGGTCGCCTCGCAGAATATCCGGTAGAGCGTCGGCGAATAGGAGACAGCCGTCGTCGCAATGGCGAGAAGCGCCACCGACAGCGCGACGGGGAGTAGGGGCGTACCGGAAATTTTCATGAGCCGCACATTAGGCCGCGCGCCCGGCTCAGGCAAGGCGGGCGCGGGCAAGGCGGGCACGGGAGGGAGTCGACCTTCGCGCCCGGCATGTTAACAATGGGGCTGAAGCCGCCGTGGAAGCGGTACCGCGATAAACGGGTTAAACAGGCCGGGCAGGACGCCGGCCTCGGGGGAGGAGTATCGGAGTGAGTGGGATCGGGCATGCGTGCGTCTGGCGCGCGGGAGCGGGGCGCGCGGTTGCGATACCCGTTCTTCTTTTTTCTTTGGCAGCCATCGGTTCCGCCGCTGCGGCGGAGCCCGGCAAATCCGCATCGAAGCGCGTCTTGATGCTGGATGAGATCACGGTCACGACGACCGGCATCGGCACCCCTCGCGCCACCCATATCGGCAACATCTCGAAAATCGACGGCGATGATGTGGATTTCATCCGTCCCGCGCAGCCCGCCGAGGCGCTGAACCGCCTGCCCGGCGTCAACATCCAGCAAGGCAGCGGCGCCGAACACCTGACCGCCATCCGCTCACCCGTCCTCACGAGCGGCGCGGGCGCGGGCTCCTTCCTCTTTCTCGAGGACGGCGTACCGATGCGCGCGGCCGGCTTTGCCAATGTGAACGCGCTCATGGAGGCGATGGACCAGGTGTCCGGCGGCATCGAGGTGGTGCGCGGCCCCGGCGGCGCGCGTTACGGCTCCAACGCCGAACACGGCCTCATCAATTTCCTGAGCCGTCCCCCCGCACCGGGCGGCGACGGCGAATTGTCGGTCTGGGGCGGCTCGAACGACAGCCTCTCGATCACCGGCACCGCCAGCACGACGCTGCGCGGCGAGGGCCTTTCCACGCATGGCATCCGCGCCAGCTTCGCCAGTATTCGCGATGGCGGCTTTCGTTTTTCCTCCGGCCTCGACCAGCAAAAGGGCCGCCTGCGCTATGATTTCGAAATGCCGGGAACGCGGGTCCAGACAACCTTCACCGCCGTCAACACCAATCAGGAAACGGCGGGCTTTGTGAACGGCTACAAGTCCTATGAGGATCGCGCGCGCTTCAAGACCAACCCGAACCCCGACGCCTATCGCGACGCCTGGGCGGTTCGCGCGGCGGTCCGCGTCGAACGCGACCTCACCGACGATCTCATGCTCGTCCTGACGCCCTATGCGCGCAAGAACGGCATGAAATTCCTGATGCACTTCTTGCCCGGCACACCGACCGAGACCAACAGCCACTGGAGCGGCGGTCTCTTGTCGAGCCTCATTGCCGATCTCGACGGCGGCCACCGTCTCATCTTCGGCTTCGACAGCGAATATACCGATGGCTCCCTCACCGAAATTCAGGACGGCCCCACCGTCTTCACCGTGCCGCAAGGCGTTCATTACGACTACAATGTGAAGGCGCTGGTTCTCGCGCCCTATATTCATAGCGAATGGCGCCTCACGCCCGCAACGACCTTCACGGCGGGCCTGCGGTTTGAATATACGCGCTACGACTATGACAACCAGACCGCGAACAACGACTTCGGGCGCTTCCGCCGCATCCCGGACCGCACCGACAGCTTCGCGGACGTAACGCCCAAGATCGGCCTGCTGCACAGGTTCACCGATGCCGTCACCGGCTATGTCAACATCGCGCGCGGCGCCCGCGCGCCGCAAACGACCGACCTCTACCGCCTGCAAACATTCCAGGTGCCGGGCGAAGCGAAGTCGGAAAAACTCGACAGCATCGAGCTTGGCGCGCGTGGCGACTGGCGGGGCATCGCCTATGAAACCAATGTCTTCTACATGGAAAAGAGCAACTACTATTTCCGCGACGCGGACGGCTTCAATGTCTCGAACGGCAAGACGCGCCACGCGGGCATCGAGGTGGAGCTTGCCACCCCCCTTGGGGCCGGCTTCGACATCGCGGCCTCCGCCACCTATGCGCGCCACACCTATGCGTTCGACAATGTCACGCCCTCCGAAACCATCCGGGACGGCGACGATGTGGATACCGCGCCGCGCACGCTTGGCAATATGCGCCTCGGTTATGCCTTCGCCGCCGGCGCCGGCCGCGCCGAACTCGAATGGGTCCATATGGGCGACTATTGGATGGATGCGGGCAACACCGTCAAATATGACGGCCACGATCTTTTCAACATCCGTCTCGACTATGCGCTGAGCGAACATGTCTCGGTCTTCGGCAAGGCGACGAACCTCTTCAACCGGCGCTATGCCGCGCGCGCCGATGTCGGCTTCCTTGGTGCGCGCTACTTTCCCGGTGACGACCGCGGCGTGAGTGTGGGAGCATCCTTGCGCTTCTGATGCCCGGTCCGGTCTGCGCCGCCGCCGCCCGCGCGGACGGCCCATTGATAAGGCGCGACCGCCGGAGCGCCATGCACTAGTCTGGAGCCCGATGGAAACCGGATTCTGGGATATCTGGCCGTTTCTGCTGGCCCTCATTCAGTTCGGGGGCATGGCCGGTGCCGCCATTCATGTCATGCTGACCAAGACCGACGAGCGGGCCGCGATCGGCTGGATCGGCTTCATCGTGCTTGTGCCTTTCGTCGGCTGGACGGTCTATCTCATTTTCGGCATCAATCGTATCGAGCGGCGCGCCCGTGTGCTGCGCGGCCCGAAACACGACATGCTGCTGCTCGCGCCGCTGCCTGCCCACGCTCGCAACCACCCGGCGGAGGGCGTCATCAAGCTGCGCGAACTCGAAGGCCTCGCCCGCTTCAGCCAGAAGATTCTCCCCGAGAGTTTCGTCCAGGGAAATACCGTCGGCCTGCTGTTGAACGGCGATGAAACCTACCCGGCCATGATCGAGGCCATCGACAGGGCGGAGCGATCGATCGCGATTTCCACCTATATTTTCAATAATGATTCGGCCGGCCGCCGCTTCGTGGAAGCGCTCTCGCGCGCAATGGATCGGGGCGTGCGTGTGCGCCTGCTGCTTGACGGCGTTGGTTCCTGGTATTCCCGGCCCTCCCTCATTCCGCTTCTCAATAAGTGCGGCATCGACTATGCGCGCTTCCTGCATTCGCTCATGCCCTGGCAGATGCCCTATCTCAACATGCGCAACCACCAGAAAATTTTTGTCGTCGATGGCACGCATGGTTTCACGGGCGGCATGAACATCGCCGAAGGCAATGTCCTTGAGGAGAATCCGGGAAAGCCGATAAAGGATTGTCATTTTCGCGTCGAAGGCCCTGTCGTCGCGCATCTGATGCACACATTCGCCTATGAATGGAACTTCACGACAGGCGAACTTCTGGAGGGCCCGGCCTGGTTCCCGGAGATCGCCTCCTCCGGCGACATCGTCGCGCGCGGCCTTCCCGCCGGCCCCGACATGGGGCTCAACCCGATCCGCTGGACGCTGCTCGGCGCGCTCGCCGAAGCACGGCACAATGTGCGCATCGTGACCCCCTATTTCCTTCCCGATGCGACGCTCCGCACCAATATCTCGCTCGCCGCCATGCGCGGCGTCATCGTCGATATCGTGCTGCCGGAAACGAACAACCTGCCCTTTTGCGACTGGGCCGCGACACCTCAGCTTGCATGGCTCGCCCGCGCGGGCTGCCGCATCTGGAAAACCAAAGGCCCGTTCGAACACACCAAGATGATGACGGTGGACGGCATGTGGGCGATGGTCGGCTCGGCGAACTGGGACGAGCGCAGTCTGCGCCTCAACTTCGAATTCAATCTGGAATGCTACGGCGCGACCTTCGCGGGCGAACTGGACGCGCTGATCGAGCAAAAAATCTCGGCCGCGCATCTGCTCACCTATGAGGAATTGTCCGGTCATTCCACCGCCATCCGCATCAGGAATGCGCTGTTTCGCCTGGCCACGCCCTATCTCTAGTGACCGCTCCCGATGAACGGGTGCCGCATCCTGGGGCCCGCGACACTTGTCTCAACCGCGCCGCGAGCTATGCTCATTGTCCGGCGCCAGAATGTTATGGCGGCGGAAATCTCCGGGAGACGGGTGCGTGGCGGAAAAAAAGACACAGGACGATCCGACGATCGAGGATCTCAAGGCCGAGGTCGAGGCTCTGCGCAAGGCGCTGGACGACGCGAAGGCGGACGCACTCGAGGCGCTTGCCGGCGACGTTACCGATGGACTGGCGAACGCGGAAGCCGTGCGCGAGCGTGTGCAGGAAGGGCTGGAGGATGTGCAAAAACAGGTCGAAGCCCATCCCGTGCCGAGCGCGCTTCTCGCCTTTGGCCTCGGCTTTCTCATTGGCCGCCTGCTCACGCGATAGGAGACTGCCTTGATCGACCCGACGCCTCAGATCCGCAAACTCGCCGAGGCCGAGCTGTATCGCGCCGAACTTGAGGCCCGCCGCCTCGCCCGTCGCCTCTTTCTGGTCGGCATCGCGGTCTTCATCGCGCTTTTCGCGCTCATCATGCTGGTGGTTGCCGGCTTCCTCGCGCTTGCCGAAATATACGGTTATCCGCTCGGCGCATTGATCACCGGCGCCGCCCTCACGCTTCTTGCCTTTATCGCGCTCCTGGCGGCCGCCAAAGCGGCGGGCCGCGCCGACAGGCTCGAGCTTGAACTGGCGAACCGCACCATCGCGGAAGCGCGCACAGCCGTGAAACGCGATTTCGACACGGTGGAGCGCATGCTGAACGATCTGACGCTCGGGGCGCTCGGTCTCGTCAAGGGCTCGACCGGCAGCCTGCCCATGATCACCATCATCGTCGGCGCGCTCGCCGCGCTCAGCCCCGCCCTGCGGCGCTTCATCATGCCTTTTCTGCGAAAGGACTGACCGCCATGCGCTTTCCCGGCCTCACCGTGTTTGTGCTTGGCGCGATCGTTCTCGCCGCCGTCATACTTGCCGCCTGCGCCGGGCCCGGCCTGCCGCAGCCCGACATCGCCATGAAAAAACCTGAAGGCATCGTCGATGTCCCCATCGACGACAGCGGCACGCGCCTCATCGGGCCGGCAGGCGGTGCCCTGCTTGGCATGACGATCGGTTCCGGCGGCGGCACGGGTTGGGCGGTGGCGGCGGGTGTCGCCGCCGGCTATGCGGCGGGCGGCTCGGAAGGGCCCACGCTGACCGGCCTGCCCGCCCGGGCGCGGCGCGACGCACTGGCGAAAATGATGACCGTGCCGCTTCGCGAGCCCGTGACCTGGTTCACGGCGGCTGAAAAGGCGCATGGCAAGGTCACGCCGCTTCGCGAATTTACCGATGAGCGGGGCCGCCGCTGCCGCGACTTCGTGGAACAGCGCAGCCTCCGCGCCATGAACGGCCACACCTCCGGCACAGCCTGCCTTTAGCATCCGCCCGCCGGTCTGAAAGCCGGCCCGTTTCTCCCTAGCGCCAGGGCTCGACGAGAATTTTCGCGTGCTGCTCGGGACTTGCGAGTTCGCCAAAGGCGCCCTTCACCCCTTCGATCCCGACCTTGCCCGTCACCAGCGACGTCCCGTCGATTTTGCCCTCGGCGAGATGATGCAGCGTCAGCGCGAATTCCTCCGGCGTATAGCCGAGCACGAACTGCACATTCAGTTCCTTGCTGATGCCGAAAAAGGGCTCGAAGCGATCTTTCTCCATGCACACGCCGACCACGACCACGCGCGCATCGCGCGGCGCGCCGGCGAAAATCTGCTGGATCACGCCGGGCACACCGACACATTCGAAAATAACGCCGGGCCGCAGCTTCGTGCCCATCCCGAGCATCGTCATCAGGTCTTCCGGATTGTGGTCCTCGGGCGTCGCCTCGTCGGCCCAGCGCGTGTAAGGCGAGGTCTGCGCCGGGTCGAGCACGATGTCGGCACCCATCTTTTCCGCGAGCTTGCGCCGCGCCGGACTGAAATCGGCCGCAATGATCGGATGGATACCCTTGATCTTGAGACCGGCGATCACCGCGAGGCCGACCGGCCCGCAGCCGATCACAAGCGGAATATCGTCCGCCGTCAGCCGCGCCTTCTCGACCGCATGCCAGCCGACAGCCATCGGCTCCGTTAGCGCCGCCTGATCCGTCGCCAACCCGTTTGGCACTTCGAGCAGCATCAGTTCGTTCAGCACCATATGCTCGGCAAATCCGCCCGGCACCTCGTTCGAATAGCCGACGGTGTGGAACGTCGCCTTGCTCCCCTCCATCGTGATCGCCATCGGCACCGAGCACACACGGGTGCCCGGCTTCATCTTCTTTTCCGTTGCCGGACCGTGATCCATGATCTCGGCGCAGAATTCATGCCCGAACACGATATCTTTTTTCGTGTCCATTACAAAAGTTGACCCGCCCGAACGCTGCGCTGCATCGACCATCTCGTCGGCATGGTGGAAGGCGTGAAGATCGGAGCCGCAAATACCGCAGGCAAGCGTCTTGACGACAACCTGTCCGGCTTGCGGTTCGGGATCGGGGACGGAATCGGCGACAAGGTCGCCATCGCGGAATATGGCCGCACGCATGGGTTTGTTCCTCCTGCGGTTTCTTGTTGCGGACATGCAAGCAGGCGCCGGTGCGGCGCGCAAGGAATAAATGGACTTCCGTCTATCGCCGCCCGCGCCGCGCCTTCCGCGCATTCGCGAGAATGGTCATGAAGATCGGCAGCGCCAGCATCAGCGTGATGGCGTTGGCGCCGATCAGCGCCATGTCGTCCCGCGCGATGCCATAGAGCAGCCAGAAGAAAATGCCGGCGGTCATGCAGGCATACATGCCCGACGACAGGCCCGACGTGTCGCGGCTGCGGATTGTTTTCAGCGCCTGCGGCACGAAGGCGAAGGTCGTGAGAAAGGCCGCGATATAGCCAAGCTGGTTCATGGAAGCACCGGAAAAGGCGGGCGTTGCCGCACCGTCAGGGAACCCCGCGCATATGACGCGCCTCCCGCCCCGAGAGCAAGACCCGTGCGCTTGTTCCTCACCCTCCCCTGTCTCCCACCCTCCCCTTGGGATTCCTCTGCGAAATCCATCGCGTTTGAGGTTGTGGGGTATCGG
>TARA_R110002110_G_scaffold111258_1_pt1 | contig 14519 bp, 18 predicted proteins | sample TARA_R110002110 | Tara Oceans TARA_R110002110 (sample SAMEA4397330) | marine metagenome | biome: Polar Biome; feature: [SRF] surface water layer (ENVO:00010504); material: water (ENVO:00002006), including particulate matter (ENVO:01000060) such as... | depth 5 m
CATAAAAAATTACAGGAAAGAGTCTCCGTTCTAGAAGAAAAATTAAACGTTCTCGAAGAAATGTCTTCGATGGCCGGGGGTGCTGTGGCATTTTCACCCGCAAAGCCGCAAAAGAGAAGGAAGAAGAAAAATGACAGTAAGTAGAAACGAATTGTTAGAAGAAATAAGGTTCAGGAAGGCCGTTCAATACGGTATTTTAAAATCTATTCGCGGTCGCAAGGTTAATGAAAATATTTTACGTAGATATATAAGAAAACACATCAATGAGGCTGTGGCGGTTGGCGGGAGCCCTACAACTCCTTACGATATAACAGCAATTAACTTTTTGAAGGATTTATTAAAGAAAATTGTTCCTAGTGTCGAGGAAGATTATAAAGAACTAACTACTTCCACAGATCAACGAGTTTCTTTCAGAAAACATATATTAAACGCAATAGAAAATCTAATAAGGACTCTCGACGCAGACCCAGATTCCGTTATAGAAAAAGGGCAGTCAATAAAAGAGGAAGTGGACATTAATATTGGGGACGGCGACACGCCAGGATTTATTGACATATATGATGATGAAGCTGACGGCGAAGAAGAGGAACTTGCACCGGAAGAAGAGTTTGCCCTTGGTATGGACACAGAAGATTTGGACAAAACAGGCAGAAATGCTGCCTATACTACTTTTCAACAAATTAAAAATCAAATTGAAAATGAATATTCAAAATTAGATGCGGATAGTAAAGTTGAAGCCATGGACAACCAGTCCGAGAGACAGGTATTTAAGGATTTTCTTTTGCTGAATTTTAAATTATATTTTGACCGCTTTGAAGAGGAATTATCCCCCACCCCGGAGGCAGAGCCCGAAACGCCTGCTGAATATTCTACCCCTGGCGAGGAGGCAGAATTAGAAAATGTTCCCGGAGTCGAGGAACTCCCAGAAATATAGGGGGTAATAATGGCTTTAAATTATCATTCATACTTCTCCCTTTTTACCGAAGCAAATGCAACAGCGACTGCCTCTGAGTTTAACATATTCGACGAGGATAGTTACTCGTCTTACGATTTTACGTCAGTGTCGAGCCCGGACATTACATATGATCAGTCTACCGGCAAAATAATATTTAATGCTGAGGGCGACTATTTTGTTGTGTTAACAGCAAATGTCGAAACGGGTGTAAATAATAAGCATGCTGTGCTCAAAATAAAAAAGAATGGTACAGCACTTATTACGACAGACTCAATACAATTGTTTGCCGCCTTCGACCCAGAACAGGCCACCGCTCAGTTAATTGTTACAATGGCCCCTGGTGACTACCTCGAATGTACGCATGACGGAGACGACGCCTCGTGTTTTGTTTCATCGGGAACACATTTAACTATTTTCCGAACAAGAGGGCACTATTCTAGTGCGTTTTACACTACAAAAGCAAACCAAACAACGACAGCCGACAACTATGACTTGTTTGATACTACAAATGAGGGAGGCGTGGTAAGTTCAAAAGTAAACGGAGTTACCTATACTGGCGCTAACGGAAGGTTTACTCCGTCTGCGACAAGAACATTCTTGTTCTTTTCGACATGGATTTATGATACGGGTGGGAATGTAAACGACCTTCAACACAAATTATCTATCGACGGCAGTGCCATTGATGACGCCACAGCCGGGGCCTCCGCAGCACTCACACCGGTCACTCACACCTATTCGTTACTAAAAGAAGTGGCGGACGATGAATATGCTAGTGTTAAAAGAGACCAAGGCGGGACCACTTCTTTTGATGCAGAAATAGGTACAAGTTTTTCGCTTATTGATGTATCAAATGGCGGGGTTGCCCCGAATGCATTTTTGTGCTTTAGTGTCACAAATGATTCAAATGCCCTCGCAAACGATTCCGATAACAAAGATATTTTTGATGAAGATAATTATGGAACCTTTGCAAAAACTGATCATGTTACCGCGACAGGGATCACCTTTACAAGTGCTGATGGGAAGTTCACAGTGGCTGGGGCTGGGGATTACCTCGTGATATGTAATTTGGTGGCTGATACTGTGGCTACTAACGCATCAACAAACTTTTTAATAATGGTAAATGGGTCTGCTTATTTCACGGATAAATTTCGTAAACAATCCACCGACGACCCCCGGACTCATGTTGTTTGTTTAATTATGAGACTCAAGGCTGGCGATTACTTGAATTTCATCGTCGAAGATTTTGGCGCGGATGTGGACGACGGCACTTCAGTAACTATGGTCAGACTTGACGACCTGGGAGGGTCTAGAGATTTATTCCCACAATTGGAAGCTAGCGATTTAGTAGGCGATGATTATGTCATTAAAAACTATTCTCCTAATACTATCGGTAAGCAGCACGACCATCTCTCCACGGCAGTCCCACAATTTTCCTTGGGTGTCCCTGGGGCTCTAAACCTTAGGCGACGGGGCGACTTGGCAGAACCTTACACAACAAATAAAGGTAAAAGCAACAAGTAAGCACAAATAGATGTTTACTATAGGAGGAGGCGCATGGCTTTAGACTACCACTCATACTTTTCTGTTTTTACCAAAACGGCCTCAACGGCTGGAACCGGTGAAAAAAATATTTTTGACGAGGACAACCACAGTTCTTATGATTTTGACCAAGTTGGGAGTCCTGACATATCCTATGATGCGAGCACTGGCGCCATAACCTTCCACGGCGAGGGCGATTACTTTCTTGTTTTTGCTGCAAATTGTGGCGTAGGAGCTGACGATAAAACCGCCACATTACGTATAAAACAAAACGGTACAAACATTATTGAGAATGAACCGATCTTGTTGGAAGACGATTTTGAACCTGAACAGTGTGTCGTCCACATGATAGCGACAATAGAGGCCGGGGATATTATAACATGCACACATCAGGGCTCCGACGCTACTAGTTTTACGGCGCTAGGGTGTTATTTCACTGCTTTAAAAACAAAAGGCCATTACTCTAGCGCAGTTTATACTACAAAAGCCGATGTCCAGGACACTCTTGACAATTATTCCTTGTATCGTACATCCGGTGATGGCAACGAGGGCGGCGTGGTTGCCTCAAAAGTAAACGGTGTTGTTTATAACGCAGCAAACGGGCGATTCAGTCCTTCCGCTACGAGAAAATTTTTATATTTTTCAACATGGATTTTCGAAGGAGATGAGAACACGATATTTGATCTTCAACATAAATTAACAGTTGATGGTAGCGCCCTCGATGACTTAACCGCTGGTTGCAGCGTAGCGAGATCGCCGCTATGCCACACATATTCATTGATAGCTGAAGTCGCAGACGATGAGTACGCCACTGTAAATCGCGATCAATCCAGTGTGGTCGCTCGGGAGTTTGAGCTTGAGGAAGGAACGTCTTTTTCTTTTATTGATATATCAAATAACGGCGCAGACCCAAAGGCCTTTTTCTGTCTTAGCGAGACTAATGATAGTGATGCACTCTCCACATCATCTGGGGATAAAAGCATCTTTGATGAGGATAACTATGGTACTCATGCTACAACTCAACATGTCACAGCCACAGGTATAACCTATACCGCAGGTGACGGTACATTAACGGTCGCCCACGCTGGCGACTATTTGGTGACTTGTGTTTTAGGTAGCAATCGCACCGGCTCTGGTACTGCTAACTCATTAAATGATTTTAAAATTACCGTAAATGGCTCTACATATTTTATTCATGAAGCCTGGAAGGACTCCACCCAAGATGTACAGTCAAATGTCATATGTTTAATTCTAAGGCTGAAAGTTGGAGACGTTGTAGGTTTTGTTGTTAATAATTATGGTGCTAAAGTGGATGATGGAACTTCTGTTAGTATGTTTATGGTTAACGATGTCGGAGGATCCAAGGATCTGTTTCCACAGAAATTATCTGACGAACTTGTAGGAGATGACTATGTGATTAAAAATTACTCTCCGGAAACCACTGGAAGACAACATGATCACTTGGCCACAGCAGTCCCACAGTTTTCCCTTGGGGTTCCCGGAGCGCTAAATCTTAGGCGACGTGGTGATTTGGCAGAACCTTACACCACAAACACAGGAAAAAGTAAGAAATGAGTGCGGATAAAAGAGCAACAACAAAATATTACAGTGTCTCGAAGGTTTTAAGAAAAGAGAATAGATCTAATGATAATCTGGAGATAATGCTTAGTAATTTATCATTAGAAGAAATAATTGCTCTCAAATTAGAAATATCTTCTCGCTCTGTTGGTAATAGGTTATATGGCCTACCTATTTGGCACAGCATGGGTCATATCATTAAAGAGTCTGTGTTGAAATATGCGATATCAGCTACTAGAACAAAAGGTGAGGCAATGAGATTTTTGGGTCTTAAGCCGGTTGATTTTGGAAAATTAATGAAAAAATATGATATTGATTCATATTTTACAAAAAATTAGCCTTGACAGACTTGACTTAAAGCGCTACTTTGTGAAAGGGGGTTTAAATGACAAGCAAGGAAGCGTTAATAAAATCACTAACATGGAGATTGCTTATAGCTATTCCAATTAGTTTTTTAGTATCATATTGGTATGTTGGACAAATATTAGAATCAATTGAATTAACTTTTATTCTTAATCTGAGTGGAACTATTCTATATTATTTTTTTGATTTATTTTGGTATAATAATACTAAAAAATATTTTAATAAATAATTTACTTTTGAAGTTCTGATATGCTATTTAAATGATTAACCTAAAGGAGAATTAAAAATGAATTTTTTTAATGATGAAAACGGAGCCACAGCTATAGAATACGGCATGATTATCGGTTTTATGGCCGGTCTTATCATGACTGCTTATGCCGGCGCATTAAGCGGTGCAGCCAGTGCTTTTGATGTGATCGTTACCACCTTGTCAGTAGTTTGATAATAACGGGGGCGTTTAGGATTCGACGGAGTGATAGAAGAGAATAGTGCAAGCAGTCGTGATGACTTAAAAAATCAACAACTTGATAATTGCCAATAACAATAATCATTTCGAAGCTATCCGCTTAGCGGCTTAATTCGTGGGGTTTCTGGTTACCTTATTACCCAAGACCAGATGAGCAGGTGGTCCTGCTAAGAATAAAACACCCGAGTCACTATTGGCAAAAAGTGACGGGATAAAAAGCCTACATTTGTTAATTTGTGGAATAAAAATTAACTAAGCTTGTGAATGACTTGAATTGAAAATTGTTTCGGACGTGGGTTCAATTCCCACCGCCTCCATTTTTTTTTGTTTAAAAATCTATGTATTGCTAGCTAATCGTTTGATTTTTTAGTCTGTATGTGTTATATCATTGACAATGAGGGGGCGTTTTTTGGAAAATAGCACGTACAATGACCCAGCCCGGAAAGCGAGGCGAGAAGAGATAAAAAAGAAAATGATGAAATTTTATCAAAGTCATCCATGTGTGGATTGCGGAGAAAAAGACCCCAGGGTGCTTGACTTTGATCATTTAAATAATAAAAAATACAATGTTAGTTCTCTGTTAAGGAAAGAATATAGTTGGGACAGTATTTTAGAGGAAGCGGCCAAATGCGAAGTTAGGTGCGCTAACTGTCATCGGAAGAAAACTGCCCGCGATCAGAAGCACTACACTCACCTTTTATTAGAAGAATATATCGATTTATAATAAAATGACTAATTATTAATGGCGAGATTGATATGTTTAATAAACTAATTGTTTTTGTTAAAAAACAGGTTGTATTTTTTTCTGGTGTTTTATTTGGAGTGGCCACAGCAAGTGTCGTAACTGGTCTTTTGGCATCAATTACAAGCACTGAATTACTCGACGTAGCGAAAGTTCTTGATTTGTTAGATTGTTATGAAGAGAGTATCAATGAGAAATAATAGTATTTCTGCCAATAGAGTCTTGACAGAAACCATAAAGCGTGGTATATATAATACTCTTGGCATAAAATTAATTCGTATTAAAGAACCCCCCCGACCGCAGGGAGGCACAAGGTCTCTAAACACAGGTGTCTCATCTCTTCTAAGGAAAAACTTTTAATGGCCAAGAAAAATTATATATTAGATACAAGCGTTTGTTTGACTGATGCTAATTGTATTTTTAATTTTGGCAATAACGATATAATTTTGCCGCTGAAAGTTCTAGAAGAAATAGATAAACATAAAAAACGTCAAGATAGTGCCGGGGCTAACGCAAGAAAAATAATTAGAGAGCTAGATGAACTTCGAGCCAAGGGTCCACTACAAGACGGCGTTCGTCTTGGTAAGGGAAAGGGTATCCTTAGCATCGTAAAACACGCACCGGATAAGCTCCCGGTGGACTTAGATCCGTCTATAGCCGATCATATAATAATATCTACGGCCTTGGGGGAGGAAATAACCTCCAGCAACAGAAAAACTGTTGTAGTTAGTCGTGATATAAATATGAGGGTAATATGCGACGCAATAGGCATACCCAGCGAGGATTATACAGAGAACCAAGCAATAAAGAGTGAGTCCGATCTATACTCAGGTCTCTCTACCTGTCTTGTTGATGACCAAACTATAGATTTGTTTTATTCCGACGAGCCCGTGCTTTTAGACAAAGAAGAACACCCTGGGCTGTGCCCCAACCAATTTATTATGTTAGTGTCTAGCTCTAATGACAAAAAGACAGCACTTTCAAGATTTGAAAGATATAATATTAAACTAAAAAAGATAAATGAATTTAAGGACGGAATTTGGGGTGTTAAAGCGAGAAACAAAGAACAAATGTTCGCTCTTGAGTTATTAATGGATCCCTCTGTTCAGGTTGTTTCTCTCATCGGAAAGGCAGGTTCCGGAAAAACATTAATCGCCATAGCGGCTGGGTTAGAACAAGTTTTATCAAATAAAAATATTAAAGAGAAAATTAAAAACAGTAAAGATTTTGGAAGTACATATAAACGCCTAGTTGTGTCTAGGCCCATTATGCCCATGGGTAGGGATATAGGTTTCTTACCAGGAACCATGCAGGAAAAGATGGCTCCCTGGCTCGCGCCAGTACAAGACAATTTAAAATTTCTTACGGGAGATGATCAAATCACCTTAGACGATTACATGGACCGAGGCTTAATTGAGATCGAGGCCCTTACCTACATAAGAGGTAGGTCTATTGCAAATGCTTATATTGTGGTTGACGAAGCTCAAAACCTTACGCCTCACGAAATTAAAACAATACTCACTCGTGTTGGAGAGGGCACTAAAATTGTTTTAACAGGAGATATCGAACAGATAGATAATATTTATGTTAACGAAATGTCATCTGGTTTGACACATGCTGTTGAAAAAATGAAGAAATATGGTCTCGCTGGCCATATTACCTTGGAAAAGGGTGAGAGATCCCGTGTTGCGAGTCTCGCAGCTAAAATACTATGAGAGGTAAATTATGAATTTAGGAGAAAACCCTGTTTTAAAACAGAGTGTACAAAAGGAAAATGATTTAAAGAATTTTCTTGTTAATTATACGGGTGATATGCTGAGCCCAGAGGACGAGGATGTTACTGTTGAAATGATTATCGAAGCAGTGGCAAAGGACTTTCCGGAGTTTTTGATGGCGGTCGCGGAAGAGAACTGGGTTCGCGGATATCATCAGGCCCTTGTGGATGTAGAAGAAGGCGAAAAGGCGTTTGTGGAGCAACTAAAGAACCAGGAAGATGAGTGATAATCTCATTAAATATTTGAACGAATCTTTAGATGCTGTAAAGATTTCCCAAGGAAGTTTTATAAATATCGGCGGCCTTGATGTTTATATCGCTGATCAGAAGGCGGCAGGGATTAATGTTCATGAGATATTTGATGTTGTAACAACCTTAATACCACATTATTTATTAACGGAATTTGATTATATCTCCGTAGGCGATATACCCGAGTTCGAAGAAAGGCAAATAAACGCGCTGACCAAGGACGGCGTGATATACATAACAAGCGACCAGGATGATTCTGCTGACGCTGTAGATGACATTATACATGAAATAGCACATACACTAGAGGGTAAGTATGGCTATGAAATATATGCTGATGGCAGACTGGAAAAAGAATTTCTCTCCAAAAGAGAATCTTTATATAATTTACTTATCGGCCACGGTATAAGGGGCGATGAGAGTCTGTTTCTAGATGCCGAATATTCGGAAGAGTTCGATAAATTTCTTTATAAAGATATAGGATATCCAACACTAGTTAATTTATCTATGGGCCTGTTTATGACACCGTATGGTATTACTTCAATCAGAGAGTATTGGGCGGAGAGTTTTGAGAAATATTTTTTAAATCAAGCAGGTCAACTCAAAAAGTTTTGCCCAATAGCATTTATTAAATTAGAGGAAATAACACAAAATGATTAATTACAAAAAATTTGATATAGAAAGTAGCGAGAAAAAAATTGTTTTATATGTAGAACTTCGCGAAAGAAATAAAGGTTCTAGAACCCAAATTTGTACGACAGACGATGTCTTGACAGAATTAAAAGCGAGATCTGTTGAGGTTGGAAAATGCGTATCCAGCCCGGACCTAGTCTCGGACAGAAATCATAATAGGATTTCGGGCCGGTGGGTTTTTGAGTTGCCACGCCAGCAAAAACAGGTTATAGCAAAAAAGCCGACTAAGGTTGTTAAGCCGACTAAAAAATAATTGGGGGGAGTTTGTCACATATATCTTTTTCAGAAATAAAAAATTGGGCTGAGTGTCCGTGGCGTCATAAGTTACTATATGTTGATAAGTTAGATGTCCGCTCGTCCAATGAGTACTCTGCGTTCGGAACGGCTGTTCATGACACTGCTGAGAAAGTGCTTCAGCAGGGTGACAACCCAGACACCGAGATATTTGACCCATATAGGTACTTTTATACGAGGTTTAATCAAGAACTTATTGCCGGCTCGCTCGATATTAACAGTGAACTGGCCGAGGAGATGAGGCCTCAGGTTGAAGGTGTTTTCGAGAGCCTGGTGCCCGCCCTTGATAAATATTTTGAAGAAAAGAACGGCTGGGAGCTTGTTGATACGGAATTTGAACTATTGCAGCCAATTGTAGAAACAGATATCAAGGGTTATGATTTTAAGGGTTATATAGACCTTATTGTTAAAGACGGGGATGGTCATTACCACGTCATAGATTGGAAGACCTGCACTTGGGGCTGGAACGCTCGCAAAAGAAGCAATACTTTATTATCAAGACAATTAATTTATTATAAATATTATTATGCCAAAGCTCTTGGTGTGGACCCAAGGTGTATTTCTACACATTTTGGTTTAATTAAAAGAACGGCGAAAAAGGATAAGATTGAAATATTTAGAGTCACTAGCGGGGAAAGAAAAACAAAAAATTCCCTTGACTTTTTGGATCAAGCGTTATATAATATAACAAACAAAACATGTATAAAGAATAGACTGTCTTGTTTATATTGTCCGTTCAAAAATACAGAACATTGTACATGAGGACTTAATGGATAAAAAAATAAAGGTCTTGGTTATTGCTGACCACCCACTTTCCCCGTCTGGGGTCGGAACGCAAACCAAGTATGTGATAGAAGCGCTTTTAAAGACAGGGAAATTTTCTTTTAAATGTTTAGGCGGGGCCGTCAAACATGATAATTATCAACCCGTAAAGGTTGAACCGTATGGGGAAGACTTTGTTATTTTCCCAGTGGATGGCTACGGCACTCAAGAGATAGTTCGATCGGTCATCTGGAATGAGAAACCGGATATTCTTTGGTTTATGACAGATCCCAGGTTTTTCCCGTGGCTTTGGGAGATGGAGAACGAAATTAGAAAGAATGTACCAATGGTATATTATCATGTGTGGGATAATTATCCCGCTCCACACTTTAACAGGCAATTCTATATGTCGAATGATGTGATTGTGTCTATATCCAATGTTACAAAAAATATATTGGAGGAGGTAGCCCCGGAGGTCGACCGACACCACATACCTCATGCGGTTAATGCTGATATCTTCTATCAGAAAGATGAACAGGAGATTCTTGAATTTAAGAAAGAACATCATTTTGGAGATGAATTTATATTTTTCTGGAACAATCGGAACGCAAGACGGAAGCTATCTGGTACTGTTTTGTGGTGGTTTGATGAATTCGCAAAAGAAGTCGGGGAAGATAAAGTTAAACTAATCATGCACACTGACCCGCACGACGCGCATGGGCAGGACCTACCACAATTGATTAATAGGTTGGGTGCCAAAAGTATTCTTCTGTCGGCGCAGAAGCTGCCTCCAGAGGGCCTAAGTAGCCTTTATAACGCGGCGGGATGTACCATAAACATTTCTGATGCCGAGGGGTTTGGTTTGGCAACTTTGGAATCTCTTAGTTGTGGTACTCCGATTATTGTTAATATGACCGGGGGTCTACAAGAACAGGTCACTGACGGGGAGAACTATTTCGGGGTAGGAATAGAACCAGCATCTAGTGTGGTCATTGGATCCCAGCAGGTTCCGTATATATGTGAGGATAGGGTTGCCAAGAAGGATTTTATAGAAGCCTTACATAAAATATACAACATAAATAAGAAGGAAAGGAAAAAAATTATCAAGCTTGGCAAAGAGCATATAAAAAAGAATTACAATTTTGCTGATTTTGAGAAAAGGTGGGTGGATTTAATGTTGAATGTCCATAAAAAATATGGTTCTTGGGAAGATAGAAAACATTATCTCGCCTGGGACTGCTTGGAGATGAAATGAAAAAAAAGATATTAGTTAGAGGTCCGGTTCTGTCGCAAACTGGCTATGGTGTTCAATCAAGGTTTGCTTTAAGAGCACTTCGCCATTTTGAAGACTCTAGGTTTGATATATATATAATCCCGGTCGGCTGGGGCCGTAGCAGTTGGATTAGCGACGACACAGAAGAGAGGAGATGGATAGACGAAAGAATTAGGGAGACGGGCGTCTACGCCTCACAGGGAGGCCAGTTTGATATCTCGCTACAAATAACTATCCCTCATGAATGGGAGCGCATGGCTCCAATAAATATAGGTTATACAGCCGGCGTTGAAACTACGAGGGTGTCGGCATTATGGTTAGAAAAATGTAATATGATGGACAGGATAATAGCGATATCTAATCATACAAAATGGGGCTTTGATCATTCTTCTTATAATGGGACTAACCCCGACACAAATATACCAGTGGAACTTAAACTGGAAACACCTATGGATGTTGTGAATTACCCGGTGCGTATATACGAGCCGGCTAAGTTGGATATAGGCCTAGAATATGATTTTAATTATTTGTTGGTAGCCCAGTGGGGCCCTAGAAAAAATATAGAAAATACGATTAAGTGGTTCATAGAAGAGAATTATGATCAAGAAGTTGGGCTTCTTATAAAGACTTTCTCTATGAAAAACTGCCTTATGGATAAAAACTATACAACAAATAGACTTGCAAATGTATTGGATGAGTATAGGGATGGCGAAAGAAAGTGTAAAATTTATTTATTGCACGGCGATATGACCAATGAAGAAATGACTGGTTTATATAGACATCCTAAAATAAAAGCTTTAATTTCTTTGACTCACGGGGAAGGCTTCGGGTTGCCGATTTTTGAGGCCGCCTATAATGGATTGCCAGTGATAACTACAGATTGGGGTGGACAATGCGACTTCCTTTATGCCCCAGACAAAGGAAGAAATAAAAAAGCTATGTTTGCTAAAGTTAAATACAATATAGCCCCAATACAACAAGAAGTTATATGGGAGAATGTCCTGATAGAAGGCTCCCAATGGTGCTATCCCGATGGCGGTAGTTTTAAAATGAAACTTCGTGAAGTTAGAAACAACTATAAAAAGTATAAATCTATGGCTAAAAAACTCTATAAACATGTTAACACGGAGTTTGCACCTGAAAAACAATATGAAAAATTTGCTAACTCTGTTTGCGGCCCTGATTTTCTTGAAATGGAAAATTGGTTGTCGGAGTTAGAAAATTCTGAGCAGGTATTTGAGTGAAAATCGTTTTCATAGCGGATTTCTTCGCAAACCAAGTTAATGGTGGTGGAGAATTAAACAATTCCGTTTTAGTTGACTTATTGCGCTTGGAAGGGCATGAAGTTTCTTGTATAAACAGCCATTTGGTAAGCGAGTTCAATATATTAAGCAGTGATGCTATTGTGGTCTCTAACTTCATAAACTTATCTGAACAAAACAAACAGACACTTCAAGGAAAGAAATATGTCATCTACGAGCATGACCATAAATATTTACGAAATAGAAACCCCGCTATGTATAAAAATTTTAAAGCACCGAGCGAAGCGATCGTTAATTACGAATTTTATAAAAAAGCGAAAGCTGTTTTTTGTCAATCAAAATTTCATTCGGATATAATTAAAAAGAATTTAGAAATGGATAATATTGTTAGTGTTGGGGGAAATTTGTGGGCGGAGGACACTTTAAATTCTTTACGACTTCTGTCTAAAAACAAAAAATCCGATCGTTGCTCTGTCATGCACTCAGATATACCCCACAAGGGTATGGACCACGCCAAATTTTATTGTGAAAAAAATAATTTAGAATATGATTTGATAATGCCCTGTGGGCATAGTGAATTTTTAAAAAAACTTGGAGCAAATAATACACTTGTTTTTTTTCCTAAGACGCCCGAGACGCTATCAAGAATCATTGTAGAGGCTAGGATGATGAACCTGAAAGTGGTGACAAATAGCTTGGTGGGAGCCACTAGCGAACCTTGGTTTGCTGAAAAGGGCGAGAAGCTTGTGGATATAATCGAAAATAAAAGAAGTGAGATCCCGTCCATGGTTTTGGAGGCCATAAAATGAGACGTATATCCAGAAATTATGCACTAGATTTACTCGAAAAAAATTCCGATTGGAACATTTTAGATTTGGGTGGCGGCAGAGACCCCTGGTCTGCTGCGGGCACTATTTTTGATATTGAAGACTACTCTTCAATACATTCGAATAAAAGGTTTGTTCAAGGCGAATCGTGTAACACCCCATTTAAAGATAAAGAGTTTGATTTTATAACAGCGTGCCATATCATAGAACATGTTTCAGACGCAGAAGCCTTTTGTAACGAGTTGATGAGAATAGGAAAGAGAGGATACATAGAGTTCCCAACCCCACTTTTTGACAACCTTGTTTGGGGGAATGATAATCCCCCACCGCATGGACATGTCTGGTGGGTTACTTTTGATGACGATGAACAAAAAATTGTATTTAAACCAAAAATGACCATTATTCCAAGTACAATAAATTCTGAACACGGGTCGATTAAATTGTTCGATTATGTACACCCCAAAAGCACAACATTTTTAATGCCTTTTTTTAAAAATAGTATGGTTACTGGGATTTTGTGGGAGAAAGAGATTTTGTTTGAGGTTCGGGAGGCGGTTTTTACATACAATGCCGGCAACTCAGACCCAAAAAGAGTTGTGGATCTAAGTGGCGACCCCACGAACTCCTTGCATGATTGGGTTCGCGAAATTTATTTTTCTGAGGACTGACCGATGAAGTTGCTCTATAAAGATATTATTAATAAACACAAAAATAAGCCTTGCGTTGTGGCATGCCATGGCCCCAGCTTAAATGGGACCAAGGAGCAAATAGAAAATTTACAAAAAGACAAAGCGTTATTGAGGTTCTCTGTCAACGAGTGGTATAGCTTTTTTGGTCTAAAGCCAGACTATTGGGTTGTTTCTAACGGCGAATTTACAATTAAAAATTCAATTGTGGAAAATGAACTGTGGCGTTCGCGTGAGTATCCTAAGGACATATTTAATAAATACAATATTCCACTATTGTATAATGCAACGGCTGATTTAACTCCGTTTGAGTTTATAGAAGAGCAATTAAAATGTGATTACCTTCCATACGATACCAAACACTTTAAAGGTCACGAGTGTATGCAAATTCTTAAAAATTTTAAAAGTTATTATGATAGTCATAAAAATTTAGACTATACGGGCTACGGTAACAATAAACAAATGTGGCAACGCCCCAATATAGATGGAGTACATCCTGCGACAGCCCAGGTACACGGCCATATAGCGTCGGCCTGGAGGTCAAACAATAAATGTTGCGAACATTTTGTCGGTAAAACTCTACAGGAGTTTGTACAAGAAGTCTCAGGGCATGACAGGCATACCGGACCCGGCCAAACAGTGGGTATGTTCGCCATTATGTTTGCAATGTATATGGGCTGCAATCCAGTGTACATCACTGGCATGGATTTGGATTATAGTATAGGCTATGCTGACACTAATGCAAATTTGCCTATAAATTTTCCAAATGTTGGACATTGGAAGCATGTTTTTAGAGATTTTATATTGGATGACATGGCAATCTTAAAGGAAAGTGCCGAGAACCTTGGGATTAAGATTATTAATTTGGATAAAAATTCTTGGCATAATGTTTTTGTTAAGGGGGATTTGCCTTGACATTATTATTATTAAGAGTTACTATATTTTAGGAGATATTATGAGTGTTTTTCTTATAGCAGAGATTGGTATTAACCACAATGGCGATCTAGATACCGCCAAAAAAATGATTAATGGCGCTGCCGCAGCAGGCTGCGATGCAGT
>TARA_R110002110_G_scaffold178452_2_pt1 | contig 14514 bp, 17 predicted proteins | sample TARA_R110002110 | Tara Oceans TARA_R110002110 (sample SAMEA4397330) | marine metagenome | biome: Polar Biome; feature: [SRF] surface water layer (ENVO:00010504); material: water (ENVO:00002006), including particulate matter (ENVO:01000060) such as... | depth 5 m
ACAATTTGGCGATCGGCTTTCAGATCATGCAGGGTACGGGTTCTTACATGAGTTTTTGCACGTCGAACGGTGCTGAACAGATCAACGTCTACAGGGATCTAATAGTAGCCTCGACCAACGATGCTAAGGCTCGCTCCTTCATCACCTACTCGGATGCAACCCTCAAGCAAGATATCAAGCCACTTGATAGCGCGCTCGACAAGGTTATGTCAATGAGAGGAGTTTCTTACGAGTTTAAGAATCAAGCTACCGCGGATGGCGGAACCCATCGCGAGGTCGGATTCCTAGCTCAGGAAATGAAGCAAACTGTACCAGAAGTTGTCTATGGCTCAGGCGATGGCAATCTCGGTATTGATTACGCGAAACTCACTTCGGTTCTAGTTGAGGCTGTAAAGTCCCAGCAAGGCCAGATTGAAGAGCTTCGTGCTGCTTTGCTCAAAAAATAAGTAACTTCGGTTACTGCTTCGGTTAATTTCGGTTAGTCGGACACTGCCCGCCCAGGTTTTCGGATCTGGGCGGGCTCTGCTAACAAACAACAGGGAGAGTGGAATGCGTAAAATATTTATAGACGGAGGAGCCCACAGAGCAACATCGGTTAAGAATTTTAAAGAGAATTATCCAGATGCTAAAGAATATGAGATATTTAGTTTTGAGGCAAACAATAATTTTAAAAAAGATTTCGAAAAATATCCAGATGTTAAGCTAGAAATTGCTTTAGTTTGGGTTAGTGATGGGGAACAAACCTTCTATAACAACAATAGAGAAGGGTCCTCTATATATGAGTCAAAAGGCTATCGCCGCGGCAGTGGGTCTAGGTTTGAAGACTCTCAGGTATCTGCAGAAATAGTAAGAACAATTGACCTAGACCGATGGATTAAAGAGAACTTGTCAGAAGATGACCATATCATATTGAAGATGGATATTGAAGGGGCTGAATATGAAGTTTTAGATCATATGATAAAAAATGGTTCGATAAAATATATTAATAAGTTGTTTATCGAGTGGCATTGCGCTAAGGTCATAGAAATTTCAGTTGACCGCCACCTCGGACTCCTAGAAGGATTGATACGAGAAGAACTAATACCTTGTCACTGGAGTTATACAAGTACAAATTTTAATAATATAGCGGTAAGCAAAAGAAATATAGCCCGAAAAGATAACTCGGGTAACAACGAAAAATTAAAAAGTTTTGAGCAACTTGAAGAAAGATATAATATAATCTGCGAAAGTTTTAGAAAACTACAAAAACAAAGTAAAGGGCGAAAAAAGGAATAAGTTATTCTATTACTGTGTGTTTTTGAAAAGATTTGTTAAAATATCAAACTACTTATGATATAAACTTAGTGAGGTTTATTCATTGCCCAAAGACTTAGATTATATCGCTCGACTTGAACGAGCTATTTCAAGAAAATATGGTAAAGAAACCATACTAAATCCTCAAGCCAATTGGTCGGAGGACAAAGAAAAAGACTACCTTCTCCAATTGAAGAAGCTGGATAAAAAAGATATAGGCTCAGAAAAGGTTGAGAGTAATGGAGTTTTGGTACCTAAAAAACTAATTAATAAAGAAGCGAAGAGGGTTTGCCCAGTTTGCCAAATTTATTCTTTCAGTATAAAGGACGATGTATACATGGCTAAATATGATTGTTGTTCAGCATGCTATATACAGTATGTAGAAGATCGCGAAGATAGATGGCAAGAAGGCTGGCGCCCAGACACAGGAGAAAATTAAATGTCACAAGAAACTTTAGATACAATAAGAGGGTTGGCTCAAGCAGCTGCCAATAGTTTTGACGGAGCCCTAGATGATGAAGGTGAACGAATTGACCTAGGTCTTAAAAGAGACGAGGGACATCCAGTTTTAGATTCTAGAACTATGGACGGGTTTAAAGTAAAGTTTATGGGAAACCAACTTTGTGTTATTTATCAGTCCGACATCAAACTTAAAGATGTTCATAACAAAAAGTTCGAGAATGAAATTGAAAACACTTTAGGCTCTATCGTAAGTCATCTTAAAAAACAGTATAAGAAGATTACCGGTAAGTCTGTAACTTTAACTTCGGACGGCGACGCAGATATTATGGTTCAGTCGACTTCAAAAGTCCGCGTATTTGTTAATGCATATAAGAAATATAACATTGGCGGGTTAGACACCCTATCGGATAGCGAAAAGCCGACAAGAGAGAAGTTAGATGCCAAGTTTAGAAGCTTTCTTGACGCCGGCGGATGGGGCAACAAGCCAGAAAGTAAAGATCAGAGAGCACCGAAGAGCTAGGTAAATGGCTTATAAGCTATCCAAGAATGAGGTTCTTAAAGAGATTCTTAAAGCAGGCAAGGATCCGGCTTATTTTATTAATAATTATGCAAAGATCTCTCATCCCCTAAAAGGTCTTATTCCATTTACCATGTACGAATACCAGAATAAGATGGTAGGAGATTTTAATGATCATCGCTTTAACGTAATTCTTAAGGCACGACAGTTAGGAATTTCTACTGTTACCGCTGCTTACATTGCATGGCTTATGCTTTTCCATAAGAACAAAAATGTACTTGTCGTCGCCACTAAATTTAAAACAGCAGGCAACTTGGTAAAGAAAGTTAAGGCAATTATTAAGAAGCTTCCAGATTGGATGAGAATATCTCAAATCGAAACAGATAATAGAACTTCTTTCGAACTGGCGAACGGCTCACAGATTCAGCCATCCTCGACTTCCGGTGATGCTGGACGTTCAGAGGCACTGTCGTTGCTTGTAATCGACGAGGCAGCGCACGTAGAAGGCCTCGAAGAGCTGTGGGCCGGCCTCTACCCCACTCTATCGACAGGAGGCCGGTGCATAGCCCTTTCTACACCGAATGGCGTAGGTAATTGGTTTCATAAGACTTGTTCAGATTCTCAGGAAGACATGAATAAGTTTTTCATGACGACTTTAACTTGGGATGCTCACCCGGATCGTGATCAAGCATGGTTCGAGGAAGAAACCAGAAACATGTCTCGCAGAGAAATTGCTCAAGAACTTGAATGTAACTTCAATATGTCCGGAGAAACGGTATTCCATCCAGATGATCTAGTTTTTATTGAACAGAATCTAAAAGAGCCCAAGTACAAAACTGGGTTTGATAGAAATTTCTGGATTTGGGAAGAATATCGTCCAGAGTTTACATATTTAATTGCGGCAGACGTAGCGAGAGGAGACGGGAAAGATCACTCTGCCTTCCATATATATAAGATCGAAACGATGGAGATTATTGGAGAATACAAAGGTAAGCCAACTCCAGATATTTTTGCCAACTTGTTAAATGAAACAGGTAAAGAATATGGAAATTGCATGTTGGTAGTAGAAAACAACTCCGTCGGATGGACCGTATTAACAAAACTAGAAGAGTTACTATATTCAAATATTTATTATTCTTATAAGTCTTCTCACGAGTATGTAGACCCAGCTACAGCAGAATTTAAAACAAATACAGTTGCTGGGTTCACTATGTCAAAAACAACTAGACCACTTGTTATGGCCAAAATGGAAGAATTCATTAGAAATAAACTAGTTAAAATATATTCAAAAAGAATATATAATGAGATGAAGACATTTGTTTGGCACAGTGGGAAACCTATTGCGATGAAAGGCTTTAACGACGATTTGATTATGTCCTGCGCAATAGGATGTTGGGTTAAGGATACCGCGTTTACAATAAACCAGCGCGAATTAGATTATAAAAAAGCATTTTTAGATTCAATGGTATATTCAACAAATACAATTAATACAACTATTCCCGGTCAAATAGGGTTCGATCCTAGAAAAACAAAAGAAGAGATGGAAAAGTACCAAGAGTTTGCTTGGCTACTAAAAGGTTAAATAATGGCTCCCAGAACTAAAGACAAAAATCCTAGAAACCCAGAAAGCGGCCTGTTCAGAAAGTTAACAAGACTTCTCTCAGGCCCAATTGTTAATTATCGCAGGCAAATGCCTCGCCAACTTAAGCGACGCCAGTTAGATGCGTATAAGTTTAAGTCCGCTAGCGGCCAGGCGTTTAAGAGGGGAGAATATAACCCTTACGATTCTATGAATGCCAATTTTATGGCAAACCAGAATCGCGCGGAGAGATATGTAGACTTTGATCAAATGGAGTTTACACCTGAGATCGCCTCTGCTTTGGATATTTATGCAGACGAAATGACCACTTCCAGTGCTCTGCAACCACTACTAAATATTAAGTGTTCGAACGAAGAGATCAAAGCAGTATTAGATAACCTTTATCATAGTGTCTTGAATATTGAGTTCAATCTTTTCGGCTGGGCTCGCACAATGTGCAAGTTTGGTGACATGTTCTTATATCTAGACATCGATGAAACGACAGGCATTAAGCACGCGATCGGGCTCCCGCAGCAAGAAGTAGAGAGGGTGGAGGGTGAAGATAAAACAAATCCAAACTATGTCCAGTTCCAGTGGAACTCTGGAGGGATCACTTTTGAAAACTGGCAGGTTGCCCATTTTAGAATTTTAGGACAAGACAAATATTCCCCCTACGGAACTTCTATTTTAGAATCCGCTCGTAGAATTTGGAGACAGTTAACTCTTATGGAAGATGCTATTATGGCCTACCGTATTGTCAGGTCTCCAGAGAGAAGAGTGTTTTATATCGATGTTGGAAATATTAATCCACAAGATGTCGAGCAGTATATGCAAAAGGTCATGACGCAGATGAAGCGCAACCAGATTGTAAATGATGATACTGGTCGAGTTGACTTACGATATAATCCTATGAGTGTCGAAGAGGATTATTACATTCCTGTTCGTGGAGATACTAGTTCTAAGATTGAAACGTTATCGGGTGGTTCATATACAGGAGACATTGATGACGTTAAATACTTGCGAGATAAGTTATTTAGCGCTTTGAAGATTCCTGCTTCCTATCTTTCCAGCGGAGAGGGAATGGAAGAGGACAAAACAACTCTAGCTCAAAAGGATATTAGGTTTGCAAGAACCATCCAAAGGTTACAAAGATCAATTGTTGCCGAATTAGAAAAAGTTGGAGTAATTCACTTATTTACTTTAGGATACAGAGGAAATGATCTTGTATCTTTCAAACTATTCTTGAACAATCCGTCCAAGTTAGCAGAAATGCAAGAACTAGAGCATTGGCGCACTAAATTTGATGTAGCCAGTGCGGCTACAGAGGGATTCTTTAGTAAGCGTTGGGTTTCAGAACACTTGTTTAGTCTAACGGAAGAAGAATTCTTGCGGTCACAACGTGAATTATTCTATGATCGTAAATTTGAGGCCAACTTAGAGAAGGCCGTTGAGGAGATCTCCGCCGAAGAAGGTGAAGGATTAGAAGGCGGAGGAGGCCTGGGAGAGCTTGGTGCTCTAGGGGGCCCAGATGAGGAACTCGGAGGAGAAGAACTCGGAGGAGAAGAACTCGGAGGAGAAGAAATGGATCTCGAAGGTGAAATGGAGCCCCCATCAGATGATGTACTCCTTGCAGCACCGGCAAAACGAGATGATGTCAAGTCCTCTATTAAGGTAAAATCTAAAAAAACTGGAAAAACAACCACTAGTAAATCAAAGGGGCACTGGTATATGCCCAAGAAAGATGATACTAGAGATATGGGCGCCAGACAAAGAAGCTATTTGGGCCAAGCTGGTCAAGAAGCAGCATCGGCAACTCCTAGAAATATTTGGAAAGGTGGCTCGGAAATGAAAAGTCTTTCTAAAGGAATATATGAGAGTAAAGAAGATAATTACCATGAAAAAGAAGAACAAGAAGTTTTGAAGTTGAATTTTGAAGTTAAAAAACTAATTAAAGATATGGAGTCAAAGAAATAATGAAGCTTAAACACAATAAGAAGAGAAACACAGCCCTTATTTTCGAAGCGCTCAGCAGAGAATTAACAAAGGCGATCGTTAACAAAAACTTCGACAGTAAAAGTAAAATTATTTCAATTATTAAAGAGCATTTTCGAAAAGGGACAACGCTGGCTACAGAATTAGAGCTTTATAAGGGGATTCTGCAAAGTAAAAATATGGATTCTTTTACAGCGGAAAAAGTTATTTTTGAGTCCAAAAAACAATATGATGGTTTAGACAAAGAAAAGATCTTTAACGAGCAAAGCAATCTTATTAGAAAAATAAACAAAGAGTTATCAACTGAAGTTTTTTCAAACTTTGTTCCAAACTATAAAAACTTGGCCACTTTATACCAAATCTTCAATAGTGATTTACCTGCAAAAAATAAAGTTTTATTGGAAAACGAGATGGTTGGTTATATGTCCGACAAGCAAACTATTCGAGAAGAAAAGAAACAAGTACCTTCTGATAAGTTAGTTATGAAAACTTTTGTTTCAAACTTTAATGAAGTATATTCAAAAACCTTATGTGTGGAACAGCAAGAATTATTAAATAAGTATATTACTTCTTTTGTAGATAACGGAATTGAACTTAAGTTATTTCTAAACGAAGAAATTGGAAGGCTAAAAGAAGCTATTGGAGCATCCTTAGTTTCAGAAGGGATTAAGAGTGATCAGCCAGCCTTCGAAAAGACAAAGAAAGTATTAAAAACTATCGATAGTTTTAAAGAACGAAGAATCGATACAGTAATGGTCGAAAAGATCTTAAAAATTCAAAACTTAGTAAGTGAGATAACAAAATAATGGCAATTAAAGTTACCGTTTCCCAACCGGAACATGAAAAAATACGAGTTACTGTCCATGAGGCTGACGAACCAATAGCCACTAAGGTCTCTTTGGACTTAAAAGCTCGTCGGACTTTAGATGGAAACGTTTTAATTTTCGATCATAAAGATATTGATATTGTTTTAATTCCAGCGAAGAGAAAGGTTGTTGCTTTTGCCAAAGATATTTTGGGAGACCATGTTTACGAAGCGCAAGATCGTTTGTTTAGGTACCTTTTCAAAAAGGGCATAATTGATATTGAGTCTGTGCAAGGTGGTAATGTATACGCGTCCATGGAAGCCAAGATCTCCGAGAGCAAGGATTATAATGATACTCAGATCGCTTTATTCTCAATTGGAAAATTTCTTGAAAAAGAAAAGCCATACCTTGAGTTTGAAAGAGCATTTGATAAGGCAGAAGAAAAGAGACTGGCGGATCCCGGTCCAGAAGATTCCACAGAGTTTGATGCAGAAAGACATCACGCCCAGAAAGGCTCCTTGCGGCCCGGTAACAAGCCTTATGGAATCGCTAATATTTATAGACTTTAAGAGATTTTCGTGGACTTAATATATTTCATTCTTTGCGCTTACGGGCTTACACAAATAGTTGTTTACGGTGATATATTTGATCCAGTTCGCCCGACAGAAGGCAAACTTGGAAAATTATTTAGATGTCATATGTGTGCCGGCTTTTGGATAGGTATCTTTCTTTTTGGAATTAATGGGTTAACAGAACTATTTAGTTTTGAATACAATTTTGTAAATGCGCTCCTTTTGGGGTGGCTAAGCTCTGGAACATCGTATATTTTAGGTATGACTTTCGGAGATTGTGGAATAAAAATACAGGAGAATAAAGATGAGACGCAGAAACATCCCAGAAGTAAGACGCTGCTGCACGGGTAGCATATCCGCGCAGGTAACGCCTGCTTTTTAGTTTATATTATTTACAACAAGGAGTTTTTACAAATGAAACTAACAAAATCAACATTAAAAAGAATTATTAGAGAAGAGTTACAAGCCAATCATCTCACATTGGCAGAGACGGAAGAGGTTACAGAAGACACAGTAACCGAAGAAGAGGACGAGACTGTTGAAGAGACAGTAGATCCAGCTGCTCGTATTACCAAGCTTGAAGAAGAATTGAAGGCTCTCAAGGCTTCTTTAAAATAATATGTCAAAACTACTATTACAAGAATACTTTCAATTATGCCCAGATGGCATATGTGATTTAACTGTATTAACAGAAGACGAAAAGCGTCATGTCAATAACGGGGCAGTGTATCTTGTAGGAGTGGTTCAACGAGCCGGCACTAAAAATGGTAATGGCCGCATTTATAAAAAAGATACTTTGCAGAGAGAAGTAGAGAATTACCAAAGTTCCATTAGGGAGCGTAGATCACTGGGAGAACTTGATCATCCAGATGATTCAGTAGTTAATCTCAAGAATACTTCTCATTTAGTAAGTAAGATGTGGTGGGACGGCGATAATGTAATGGGTAAGATCGAAGTATTGGATACACCCTCCGGTAAAGTCTTGAAAGCATTACTAAAATCAGGCGTCAAACTTGGCATATCTTCGAGAGGTTTAGGATCCGTAAAGGAATCCAACGGTGTAACAATGGTAGAAGATGATTTTCAGCTAATCTGCTTTGATATCGTTTCAGAGCCCTCTACACCCGGCGCCTACTTGAATCCAGAAGGCCAAAGTAGGTCTCGTGTAAATATAGGTCTTCATGAGAACCAACAAAACTTAACAAAATCACAAAAAGTTAATAATATACTTGACGATATATTGGAAGACGATTAAATGAAGCTAACAAAATCAAAACTAAAACAAATTATTAAAGAAGAGTTAGAAACCGTTAACGAGATTGACCTTTTTGGAAAGAAGAAGGCTGCCTCCGATCTTGAAAGCGCGTGGAAAACACGGCATGATGAACTAGCCGACATACACAATCGCCTAAAAGACGCCCTCGGCGACCCCAACAAACTACAACAAACCGCTAGCGGAATAATAAAAGACTTGGCGCTCAAGTTCAGAAACATGGACCAATAATGAAAAAAAGTGAACTAAAACAAGTACTTAAACCTCTCGTGAAACAATGTATCAAAGAATGCTTGTTTGAAGAGGGAATTTTATCTGGTGTAATTTCTGAAGTGCTGAAGGGCCTTGAAACTCAAAGAATTGTAACTGAAGGCGTCACGATCCAAACTAAAACAAATGATCGCGAGAATGAAGAAAAAACAAGAAAGCTCGGAGAAGACATGGAAAGACAAAGGCAAGAAAGAATTAAGAGATTAAACGAATCTGCTCAAGTCGGAGGCGTTAATATATTTGAAGGTATGAAAGAAGACGCTATCGTTCCAGAAAGAACAGGCCGCGGCCCATTGGATCATATGAAGCCCGGAGATTCTGGTGTGAATATTGATGGTATACTTAATGTTGCTAACGGAAAGTGGAAAAACTTAATATAAAGGTATAATTATGGGAAGGTCAGTACATGTCGAGGTTTCAATTCATGAAACAGGGGGAGACGTTAATAAATTAATTAAAAAGTTTGTTAAAAAGGTTAAAAAATCTAAATTATTAGATAAACTTAGAGAAAATAGATTTTTTGAGAAGCCATCTTCAAAAAGAAGAAGAGTCATGTTGAATAAACGCCGCAACGCTCAAAAGGCCGAGCGAGATCGGCAAAAAAGACTCGATAAAAAATACAGCAATAATAGGTCTAGGAGATAAAAAATGGCAGAATATTATAAATACGCAGTTGGTCTGGGGCATGCTCCCTCATATCAGGTTAGCGGCCACCCGTTTTTAACTGGTGCTCTAAGTACTGTTCTCAATGAAGAACAGAAAATAGAATTTCCAAGAGTAGCAAAGAAAGTTACTATACAAAATACTGGAGCTTCTGCACTTATGGTACATTTTAATTCCCATGGCGCTGGGAATCATGTTACAGACAGCCTTCATTACATAACATTACCCGCTCTCGCCGCTGGCAGAGATCTTAGTAGAATTACGTTTGAAGTAAAATGTAAAGAGATATATTTAACCCCTGCCGGGAATACGTCTTATGAAGTTTATGCAGAGTTGACGGGTATCGAAACTAAGGAAATGTATCCTCTAACAGGATCGGGCCTGACCGAATAGCTGTTAAAATGGAATTTACCAAAAAATATAACTACTTACTTATGGTGTATGAAATTTATAAAGGAGCAGACATATGTCTTCTATGCTAGAACAAGCAGTTATTGATGCCGAAGCTTTACGAGAAGTGGCCATTAAAAACGCAGAATCCGCCGTGATTGAAAAATATTCAGAAGAAATTAAAGGCGCCTTAGAGCAGCTACTAGAACAAGATGAACTAGCTCCAGATCCTATTATAGATGATATGCCGTTAGCAGCTACGGAAGGTGAGCCGGCTTGTCCATGCCCAGAAGAAGATACTGTTTTTAGAGTTGATTTCAACGAACTCTCAAAACAAGCCGAAGCTGAGTCTTATCCTGAAGAAACACACCTTGATGCTGCAGAAGATGTAATGGGAGACCCAGGTGAAGAAGAATTAACTGGGTTAGCCGAGGCTGTAGAAGAAGAATTAAATATTGATGAACTTAATTTAGAAAATATTTTAGAAGAGCTAACTGTAGAGACCGAGCCCACCAAGAGCGGCTGGGCAGGAACTCCAGATTCCACTGTTAAAACACAGGAAGAGCAAGCTCTTGCTATGGAACAGGACGATGCTGTTAAAGAAGAGAACGAAGCTCTCCGATCTGCCGTAGCTAGCTTAGAAGAAAACAAAGCAAATTTGGAAGCCAAGTTAGTCTCTGAGAGTAAAAAAGGCTCAAAGTTAGAGATGGCAGTATCCAAATTGGCGAATACACTAAACAAAACAAACTTAATTAATGCTAAATTATTATACACAAACAAGGCCTTGACTAGCACCTCCTTGAATGAGCGGCAAAAAACTAATCTTGCCGAAGCCCTGTCAAAAGCCGAAACTGTTGAAGAGGCGAAAGTAATTTTCGAAACACTTCAAAGCACAGTGGGCCATACTCCAAAAGAGAAGCCATCAGAATCACTGAGTGAAGCTGTAAATAGAACTTCTTCGACGATGTTACTTTCTAGAAGCACTTCTAGAGAGGAAAAAGATGCTGGTCAGGGTTCTGATCGGTGGAAAATTCTAGCTGGTATTAAATAACCTGCGAGAATTAAAACAAAGTTGATAAATTTTATTCTAAATGGAGGAATACACTATGTCTGTATTAGACAAACTAACTGAAGGTATCGTACACCGAAACGTTCAGAAGCAAGGTGCCGCCCTACTTGAAAAGTGGGAACGTACTGGTCTTCTTGAAGGTATCAACGACGATTCCAAGAGAAGTGGGATGGCCCAACTTCTTGAAAATCAGGCCGCGCAGCTTCTAAAGGAAGCTTCGTCAATGGCCGCTGGTGATGTTGAGGGCTTCGCGTCCGTAGCATTCCCAATTGTCCGCCGAGTATTCGGTGGACTTATCGCAAATGACCTTGTGTCGGTTCAGCCAATGAGCCTTCCCTCTGGTCTTATCTTCTTCATGGACTTCCAGTTCAATGGAGCGCGCCTAGGACAGGCCGCCAACGATTCGCTTTACGGCGGAGGCGTGGTGGGTGCTGAGCTAACTGGCGGTGTCAACCTAGGTGGAGCCAACGCTGAGAAGGGCTTTTATGCCCTTAACAACGGCCACTCTTCACCAACTGGTTCAGCCGATTTTGCTATGACCGTAATCGCTTCTGGCGTACTTGGTTCTGGCGAAGGTGATGACCAGGATGGCGCTGTTACTGCTGCCTCTATTGGTGGAAGTACTGTAACTACCAGCCTAAGCAAGCTTTGCCGTCATGACCCCGATGTGTCGGGTTCTTCTGTTGTTGTTTGTACTGTAACTGGCGCTAATACGCAGGATTTGGGCTTGCTTAACCGCAATAACCTAGTCTCTCTATCAGCCGACGGCGCTTCCGGCGCCGCCGACGGTGCCGGTGCAACGACTCTCGATACTGCTAAGTGTCGTCTAGTCCGCCGGCTCACCGATATGGTAGGCGGCGCAGCTGCGAATGCCACGGACAACTTGAATTCCCTAAGTGTCACAGGTGCTACTACCTCTTACGTTCTCGTTTTCCAGGGTACTGCTTCTGCCGGTACTGTCAGCAACACTACTGATCTGGTAACTCATGTGACGTCTAAGGTGCTAGGAGTCACCTTCCCGATGGAAGATAACTTCGATGCCTCGAACGCTTTAGGTTCCGTAATTGGTGCTACACCATGGGGACTTGAGGGTGAAGAGAGCATTCCGGAGATCGATATTAAGGTAGACAGCATCGCTGTTACCGCGATCACCAAGAAGCTCAAGGCCAAGTGGACCCCCGAGTTAGGTCAAGACCTCAACGCATACCATAACCTGGATGCAGAGGTGGAACTAACGAGCATTCTCTCTGAGCAAATTGCTCTTGAGATTGATCGTGAGATTCTTAACGACCTCGTTCGCGGAGCCGCTGCGTCCACATATCACTGGTCACGCCGACCCGGTAGATTCCTGAACCGCGACACTGGTACTGCTCTAGCAGTTGGTGCCTCTATCGCCGGTCCAGACTTCACCGGTAACGTATCCGAGTGGTATGAGACTCTTGCTGAGACAATTAATGACGTATCGGCAACGATTCACAGAAAGACTCTTCGTGGTGGAGCGAACTTCGTGGTGGTATCACCAGAAATTGCTAACATCCTTGAGTTCACTGCTGGATTCCGCGCTAGCGTCACAGCCGACCAAGACACTGGTACCGTTGGTGCCGTCAAGGTAGGCAGCCTTAGCAAGAAGTGGGATGTGTACGTTGACCCGTACTTCCCGCGAAATGTCGTACTAGTTGGTCGTAAGGGCGGTAGCTTCCTCGAAAGTGGCTACGTATACGCTCCGTATGTCCCGCTGCAGGTCACTCCCACTATCTTTGGTACGGAAGACTTCGTGCCACGCAAGGGTGTTATGACACGCTATGCGAAGAAGATGGTTCGACCTGATATGTATGGTCTAGTAATCGTTCAAGACCTTCTTGGATAATAACTAAATAACCATAGTTAAGCAGAGACCCCATTCTAGAAATAGAGTGGGGTTTTCTGTTTCTGGAAACTAATTACGTTTTAGGAGGATTAAGTGAATAATGGCCGTACCTATTTTATCACCATCAAGCGCGATGAGCACAATAGTGTTGCCGGTTACTGGTACGCTCTCAAGGGCTCAAAATATAACAAGCTATCCTCTTGGCCTTTACGCAGATTCAGATAATTCATTTTATGATCCGAATTTTGTTTCTGGAGCTATAGATCAGGTTTCCTTAACATACAGAATGTTGGGGGGAGATGTCCTCGATGTTGAGTTGACAGAGGAAAATGTATATACTGCATACGAAACAGCAGTGTTGGAATATTCTTATATTGTTAATATCCATCAAGGTAAAAATTCTCTTCCTAGTATTTTGGGACATACAACTGGCACCTTTGATCACGACGGCGCCCTAAAATCTGGGGATTTGTCGTCAAGTTTATCTGGCGAACATGTTGGTCTAAAATATCCAAAGTTTGATTATGCCTCAACTAGAAGAGTTTCATTTAGGGCCTCGCAGGAAACAGGATTGAATGGTATAGAAACAGAATATTCCGCTTCGATTACTATTAATCAGCAGCAGCAAGATTATGATCTCCAATCAGAGATCGCAGCAAAGTCAGAGTTTAGCAGCCTCATAAACGGAAAAAGAATTGTAATAAATAGGGTATTTTATAAAACCCCGCATGCGATGTGGAGATTCTACGGATATTTCGGTGGGATGAACACAGTCGGTAACATGTCAACATATGGTATGTATGCAGATGACTCTACTTTTGAAGTTATCCCTCCATGGCAAAACAAGTTACAAGCAATGGCATATGAAGACGCTATATATACTAGAAATTCTCACTATTCCTTCGAGATAAAAAACAATAAATTAAGAATATTTCCAGAACCAAACTCAGGCTCTCCTAAAGCCATGTGGGTTAAATTTTCGATTCCGGATGAACCATGGGATGAGACAGATAGTGATAGAAGTTCCGGAACAAGGGGGATTAACAACTTAAACACTGCTCCATTTGCTAATATTCCTTTTGAAAATATTAATAGTATTGGTAAACAATGGATCCGACGATTTGCTTTGTCAATTTCTAAGGAGATGCTGGGGCAGATTAGAGGAAAATTTGCTACGATTCCAATTCCTGGTGATTCAGTAACGCTAAATGCTTCAGACTTGCTTTCACAAGCCAAGGACGAGCAAGAAAAACTTCGTGAAGAATTAAAGATAGTGTTGGATGAGATGACATATAACAAATTAGCTCAAACAGAATCTGAAATAATCGAGGCCTCAAACAAAACCCTTACTAGCGTCCCCAACGGCGTTTACGTAGGATAAGTTATGGCAGAAGAGAAGGACAAATGGACTAGACCTTCTTCACCTCCGCCTCCTCTATTCTTAGGGGAGAAAGAAAGAGATCTTGTTAAGCAAGTTAATGACGAGTTAGTAGAAAGAGTCATTGGCCAGCAGATTGTTTACTATCCAATAGATACAAAAACAACTGAATTCCACTCTTTGTATGGAGAGGCGATTAAAAAGAATTTCCTCCCCCCAGTAAGAGTATATGCCCTTGTTGAGTGGGATGGCCTTAAAACTTCTACAGACCACTATGGTATTGATAAGGTAAACGAAATTAATATTCATTTCCATCGCAGAAGATTGACGGAAGATCAGGATTTATTTGTCTTAGAAGGCGATTTTGTATTATATGGAAAATA
>TARA_R110002110_G_scaffold193815_1_pt1 | contig 14495 bp, 13 predicted proteins | sample TARA_R110002110 | Tara Oceans TARA_R110002110 (sample SAMEA4397330) | marine metagenome | biome: Polar Biome; feature: [SRF] surface water layer (ENVO:00010504); material: water (ENVO:00002006), including particulate matter (ENVO:01000060) such as... | depth 5 m
CTGCTGTCGCGTCTGCGTGTGCTCGATCGTGACATCCTGGCATCCTCGACTACTTGACACTGGGGCCACCGTGCCCCCACCCACCGTGCCCCCACCCATCGAAGTCCTGATCAAAAGGAAACCCCATGAGTTCTGTCTTCATCACCTGCGCTGTCACCGGCAGCGGCGACACCGTCGGCAAGTCCGACAAGGTGCCGTACACCCCCGAAGCAATTGCTGACGACTGTATTGCGGCAGCCAAAGCCGGCGCCGCCGTCGTACACATCCACGTTCGCGATCCCGAGACCGGCGCGCCATCGAGAGAGGTCGAGTACTACGTCGAAGTCGTCGATCGCATTCGTGCTTCCGACGTTGACCCGGTGATCAATCTGACCGCCGGCATGGGTGGCGATGTCACCTTTGGTTCTGTCGAAAGTCCGCTGCCGCTTGCCGAGGCAGGTACCGACATGGTGGGTGCGTCCGAACGGCTCGACCATGTCCGCAAAATCCTCCCCGAGATCTGCACGATCGACTGTGGCTCGATGAACTTTGGCGAGGGCGATTATGTGATGACGAACACCCCGTCGATCCTCGCCGAAATGGCCCGCCAGGTTCAGGAGCTCGGTGTGCGTCCGGAGATCGAAGTGTTCGACACCGGCCATCTGTGGCAGGCGAAGTCGCTTGTCGAGCAGGGGCTCATCGCTGACCCCGTCATGGTGCAGTTGTGCATGGGAATTCCGTGGGGCGCGCCGCCGGATTTGAACACCTTCATGGCGATGGTCAACAACATTCCCGACACATGGTCATTCAGCGCGTTCTCGATCGGGCGCAAGCAGCTCGAATACGTGGCGCTCGCTGCGATTGCCGGCGGCAACGTGCGCGTTGGCCTCGAAGACAACCTGTACCTCGATCGGGGCCAACTGGCAACGAATCGCGATCTCGTCGAACGGGCCGTTGACATCCTGAGCGGCATGAATTTCGACATCATGACACCGGCTGAGGTCCGCGAGAAGATGCAGCTGACCCGCCATGGTTGAGCTGCCACAGCGCGGTGCGGTCGTGGGGTGTGGTGTAATCGGCGCTGCTTGGGCGGCACGGATGCGGCTGCGTGGTATTGACGTTGCGGCGTACGACCCGTCGCCGAATGCTTCGGCGGTCTTGGACGACGTGATGGCCGACGCTGTCTCGGCATGGGACGCACTCGGTCTGTCGACAGATCACGTTGGTTCGTTGACTCTGTATGCGTCGATTGAAGAAGCCGTGGCCGACGCGGGGCTGATCCAGGAAAGTGTCCCTGAACGGCTCGACACCAAGCACTCAACGCTCGCAGCCATCGATGCAGTTGCACCTGCCGATGCGATCATCGCGTCGTCGACATCGGGGTACAAGCCGACGGACCTTGCAACATCGATGAGTCGACCCGATCGGCTGGTCGTGGCGCATCCGTTCAACCCGGTTTACCTGTTGCCGCTCGTCGAGATCGTCGGCGGTCAACAGACATCGCTGGGGACAATCGACCGGGCGATGGATACGTACCGAGCGCTCGGCATGCACCCGCTGCATGTGCGCAAGGAGATCGATGCCTTTATCGCCGACCGTCTCCTCGAAGCCGTGTGGCGTGAAGCGTTGTGGCTGGTCAACGATGGCATTGCAACCACAGAAGAGATCGACGACGCAATCCGCTATGGCTTCGGCCTGCGGTGGGCGCAGATGGGCACCTTCGAGACGTATCGGATCGCCGGGGGAGAGGGCGGTATGCGCCACTTCATGGAGCAGTTTGGCCCGGCGTTGAAATGGCCGTGGACAAAGCTCATGGACACGCCGGAGCTCACCGAAGAACTGATCGACACCATCGCCGAACAGTCCGACGAGCAAGCAGCTGGCCGCTCAATCCGAGATCTTGCGCAGGAACGCGACCGGAACCTCGTTGCAATTCTGCGGGCACTCGAAAGCGTCGATGCGGGAGCCGGCAAGACCATCACCAACCTCCGCGCGCTCCAAGCCTGACATCGCCGCCATCTCGTTTGCGTCGAAGTTTTCGTTGACCAGTCCGCAGGAATCTCGACGCAAACGGGAGAATGTTGCAATGTTCGGGATTTTGCTGTCGACGGCTGACGAAAACGGGTTCGCGTGGCCCGTCCTGATCGTCGGCGGATTGATCATCGTGGCCGGCTTGGTCGCAACCAGGGGTGAGTTCCGCAACTGGCGGCAACGTCGAGCAGATCGGCAAACGGCGAGAAACTAGACGGCGTCGGCGCCTTCTTCGCCGGTGCGGATGCGTACGACGCGGTCAACGTTGGTGACCCATATTTTGCCGTCACCGATCTTGCCAGTGGCGGCGGCTTTGGCGATGGCTTCGACCACTTCGTCAACGCGTGCTTCGTCGACGACGGTGGCAAGGCTGACCTTGGGGACAAAGTCAATTTTGTATTCCGCGCCGCGGTAGGTCTCGGTATGTCCGCCCTGGCGGCCGAAGCCGCGAACCTCAGAGACAGTGATGCCAGTGACATCGATTGCCTTAAGGGCGTCCTTCACGTCGTCGAGCTTGAACGGCTTGATGACTGCGGTGATGAGTTTCATGATGTCCCCGGTTCCTGCGATGTGTTCACGGCGTGATGATCAAAGAGTGTCAGCTGGTGTACGCCGACTCGGCGTGCTGGCTCTGGTCGAGACCTTGGTATTCCGCATCTTCGTCTACACGCAGCCCCATCGTTGCATCGATAGTTCTCGCGAGGGCATATGTGGCGACGAAGGAGAAGACGCCGACGACGAGCGCTGCAACGAACTGATCTTTGAGTAGCTCGAGGCCGCCACCGTAAAAGAGGCCCTCGGAGCTGTCTGCGGCGATCACTGGGTTGACGGTTGCATCGGCGAACAGGCCGAGGAGCAGCGTGCCGACGATGCCACCGATCAGGTGGACGGCGATCACGTCGAGGCTGTCGTCCCAGTTCATTTTTTCTTTGATCGCGAGGGCAAGGAAACACGATGCACCGGCAATGAAGCCAATGATGAGCGGCGACGCACCACCGACGAAGCCGGCGCACGGGGTGATAGCGACGAGGCCGGCTACGGCGCCGGAGCAAGCGCCGAGCGCAGTTGCGTGGCCGCCCCTCCAACGTTCCACTAGGAGCCAGCCGAGCATGCCGGTCGAAGCAGCAAGATGGGTATTGACCAAGGCCTGTGCCGCAAGGCCGTCGGCGGCGAGGCCTGACCCGGCGTTGAATCCGAACCAACCGAACCACAAGATCCCCGTACCGAGCACGGTGAGCGGCAGGCTGTGTGGCGGCATCGGCACGTCGCCGTGGCCCCTGCGATTTCCGATGACCAGGATGACTGCGAGTGCAGCAACACCAGCGCTGATGTGGATGGCCGTACCTCCGGCAAAGTCGAGTGCACCCATCTCAAGGAGCCACCCGTTGAACACCCACTTGGCGCCAGGGATGTAGACGAGCAACGACCAGAATCCGATGAGCACGGCGTACGAACTGAATTTCAACCGGTCTGCTGTGGCGCCGGTGATCAGTGCCGGGGTAATGACGGCGAACATCATTTGGAACGCGACGAAGGCCATGCCGGGAATGTCTCCGTCGAGGTCGGTGACGTCGGCGAGGAAGAGGAAGTCGAAGTTGCCGATCCAACCGTTGCCGCTGTCCCCGAAGACGAGCGAGAATCCGACGATTGCCCAAATGGTCGACACCAATCCGATGGCGAACATGTTCTGCATCAACATGCCGAGCACGTTCTTCGAACGAACCATGCCGCCGTAGAAGAACGCCAACCCAGGCGTCATGAAGAGCACGAGCGCTGCTGAGCTCAGCACCCATGCGGTATTTCCGGAGTCCAAGGCAAGGAGCATGGGGCGGGACCGTAGGCACGAGGTCTTGAGTGTGAGGGTTCGGAAACATGATGTTCACAGTGCCGAAACAGAGACGCTTGGGTTGCATGCTGAGGGTCTGCTTGAGCGCGGATAGGGCCGCAATCCGCAACACCCAGCGCCGAAAACGAAACGATCCCCGTGCCGACATCTCAAGGACAAGATGCAACACGGGGAATCGTCCGAGCGAGTCGCGACGTTGCGATTCGCAGGGCTGCTATGGGATAGCGAGGCCGGAGCTACACGGCCTCGGATCCTTCCTCTCCCGTTCGGATGCGTACGATTCGATCGACGTCGGTCACCCAGATCTTGCCGTCACCGATCTTGCCCGTGGCAGCTGACTTTGTGATTGCCTCGACCACGGCGTCAACAGCGTCGTCGTCGACCACGATCTTTACCTGGACCTTGGGGACGAAGTCAATCTTGTACTCAGCACCTCGGTAGGTCTCCGTGTGGCCGCCCTGGCGGCCGAAGCCGCGGACCTCGCTCACGGTGATGCCGGACGAGCCGGCTTCTTTCAGTGCGTCTTTAACGTCATCGAGCTTGAACGGCTTGATGACTGCAGTTACGAGTTTCATGTTGTTGTCTCTTTTCTTTGAGTCAGTCAGGTTCAGGCGTAGGACGGGTCGTTGGTGTAGCCGGCCATGCCGTGCTCAGGAACGTCGAGGCCTTCGACCTCTTCTTCTTCGCTCACACGGAGGCCGATAGTGGCCTTGAGAGCTCCGAAGACGACCAGGCTGGCGGTGCCAACCCATGCGATGATGATGATCACCATGAGGGCCTGAACGCCGAGCTGCTCGAACCCGCCACCGTAGAGCAGGCCAGCATCTTCGCGTCCGAGGAATGCATCGTCGTAGCGGGCAAAGATGCCGATCGACAGAACGCCCCACATGCCGACGACACCGTGGACGCTGATGGCGCCGACCGGATCGTCGATCTTGATTTTGTCGAAGAACTGGACTGCGACAACCACGATGAGCCCACCGATCGCACCGATGACGATCGACATGATCGGTGTGGCAGTGCCACATGGGCCGGTGATGGCGACGAGGCCAGCGAGGACGCCGTTACCAATGAAGGCAACGTCGGGCTTGCCCGTCTTGATCCAGACGAACGCTGCAGTGGCGAGGCCACCGGCAGCAGCGGCGAGAATCGTGTTGAGCGCGATACCCGTGACCAGGTTGTCGGCAGCGAGCTCGGAGCCGGGGTTGAAGCCGAACCAGCCGAGCCAGAGGATGAACACACCGAGGATGGCAAACGGGATGTTGTGGCCGGGAATCGCCCGGGCCGTTCCGTCTTCGGCGAACTTGCCCTTGCGGGCACCGACGAGCTTGGCGCCGACGAGTGCGGCCACACCACCGGTCATGTGCACGACACCGGAGCCTGCGAAGTCGGAGTAAACGGCGTCACCGATCGAGAGGCCAGCGATGAAGCCGCCGCCCCAGGTCATGTGCACGACCACCGGGTAGATGATGCCGCACATAAACACACTGAAGATGAGGTACGAGGAAAACTTCGTTCGCTCGGCCATTGCACCCGAGCAGATCGTGACGGCGGTTGCGGCGAATACTGCCTGGAAGAAGAAGAACGTTCCGTGCGACAGGTTGATCACCCCGCTTCCGCCGAGAGCGTTGATGTCGAGGTCGTTCATGAAGAACGACCCGCCGTCGGTGCCGAAGAAGTCGTTGCCGCTGCTGAAGGCAAGGGCGTAGCCGGATGCGAAGAAGGCAAGGATGCCGATGATCGCGTCAGCCAGGTTCTTGGCAAAGATGTTCACCACGTTTTTCGCACGTGTCAGGCCTGCCTCGACGAGTGCAAAACCCGCCTGCATGAAGAAGACAAGACAACCAGCGATGAACACCCAGATGTTGTCGAGGACCGCTTGGACCTCTGACGCTTCCTGAGCGATGGCGTTTCCGGGCATGAGGGCCACAAGGGCGACAACGCCGCCAAGGCCAGAGATGATTCGAAGCACACGATTGTGCACGGGGTCCTCCAAAAAGGATCGGGGATAAGGGAATTTCACTCGGAGAATCCAGTGGCGCCGTTGCCGTCCGGATTTCGAGGCGAAAACTACGGACCCTTGATGTCGCGAGTGTCGCGGCTTTGTTTCGTCTCCGTGAACTGTCATCAAGCGCGCCGATTGATGTGCTGACTGAGTCGCAGATGAGGGCGGGCGCGCGGGTCCGAGCTGAAAACGAAATTGCCCACCTCCATTACGGAAGTCGGGCAGATCGAGTTGACTCGCCGACGCAGCCATGGGGACTGTCCGGGCGAGCCGTCCGCCCTCAGTGGGGGACCAGTTTTCTCGAGGGGGTTGAGGCACTGGCTGAGCTGAGGGCAGAACGGCTCGGTTTCAAAAAGTACTGCCGCGATGTTGCGTGAGTGTGCGGTTTTCGTAAACGAGCTGTGAACAGTCAGCATCGGGTCGGGGCTGATTCGATGCACCTCCTCACTGAGCAAGCGACGAGTGCCACATGTGTCAAATTCGGGGCGACGTCGGTGCAACAGCAAGAATGTCTCCTATGGATCTGACGTACCCAAACGAAGCCGAAGAATTCCGCGCCGAGATTAAGGGGTGGCTCCTCGACAACCTCCCCAACGGCTGGTTTGATGATGGCTTCGAGATGACAACAAGCGAGCGCGAGAAATTCAACGCCGAGTGGCCTGCGAAGCTTTTCGAGGGTGGTTGGATCTGCGCTACTTGGCCTGCCGAGTACGGCGGCAAGGGCCTGACCACGATGCAGGGCGTCGCTCTGTCCGAAGAGTTTGCCAACGCCAAGGCACCGATGCGCGGTGACTTTTTTGGTGACACGCTGGTCGGGCCAACGCTGCTTCAGTGGGGCACCGAGGAACAGAAGAAGGAGTTTCTCCCTGGCATCCTGCAAGGTAGAACCCGCTGGTGTCAGGGTTTTTCCGAGCCCGACTCTGGTTCAGACTTGGCGTCGATCAAGACGACCGCTGAGCTCGACGGTGATGAGTGGGTCATCAACGGCCAGAAGGTCTGGACTACTCAGGGTCACCACGCCGACTACTGCTTCCTGCTGACGCGTACCGATCCCGAGGCCAAGAAGCACGCCGGCATCTCTTACATGCTCGTCCCAATGAACCAACCAGGTGTCGAAGTTCGCGGCATCACACAGCCCGACGGCACTGCCGAGTTCTGCGAGGTCTTTTTCTCGGACGCACGTTGCGCTAAGGAGGCGGTCGTCGGCGGAGTGAACAACGGCTGGAAGGTTGCGAACTCGACTCTCGGCTTCGAACGCGGCCAGTCGGCCACGACTGGTTTCCGCCGTTTTGCTGAAGAGTTCCGTTTGCTAAAAGAGCAGGCCGTTGCCAACGGTGCGATACATGACCCGCACATCCGTCAGCGTCTGATGCAGTACTACAGCAAGATCGAGATCCTGCGTTTTAACGGCTTGCGGAACCTCACTGCGACGCTGAACAAAGGCCGCGGTTCCGGGGTGGTCGATATGGGCACGATTGCGCTCGGAGCGACGAACAAGATGTTCTGGACCGAAATGCATCAGAACGCCATGGAATTAGCGTTGGACATCTATGGCACCGATTCGCTGCTCATCGATGCCGGTCCGGAGGCTGGCGGCTGGCCTGGTGCGTCGCGCGACAAGCGCCGCGTCGGCTATCCGGTGAGCCCGATGATGTCGTCGTTTTTCTTTTCGCGTTCCGAGACCATCTGGGGTGGCACGAGCCAGATCCAGCGCAACATCGTCGGTGAACGCGTCCTGGGTCTTCCCAAAGAGCCAAAGCCCCCGACCGGCTCGTGACGCGGTAGGGCAAGAGGGAGGAGACGGCGCGGAGCGTGACTCTCGAGTTCTGCAGACTGAAAGCGGCAACAAGCTGATCGTGAGTGTGTGATGTTCGCCCAATTGGCTACTGTCGTTGCTCGTGGACGAACTGCTCGACGATGATGGAACCCCTCGCCCAATCGCCGAGGAGTTGATGGCACGTCTCGATGCGCTTGGTCTCGACGAACTTCGAGAGCGTCAGGCCACCTCTGATCTCGAGATCCTCACGATGGGGATCACGTTCACCGTCTACTCCGACGGTGAAAACATCGATCGGGCCTGGCCGTTTGACATCATCCCGCGTTTGATTGCCGGGTCTGAGTGGGAAGAAATCGAGGCCGGTCTCGCGCAGCGGCTCCGAGCCCTGAACATGTTTATCGACGATGTCTACAACGACCGGAACATTGTCGCCGATGGTGTGTTTCCTTCTGATCTGCTCGACAATTCGGCCAACTACCGCCCCGAGTGCCAAGGATTTTCGCCGAAATTCGGCGTGTGGGCACATATTTCCGGGTCTGACCTCGTCCGGGCAGGTGATGGCGATTTCTACGTCCTCGAAGACAACCTTCGCGTTCCCTCGGGTGTCAGCTATGTGTTGGAGAATCGTGGCGTTGCGAAGCGGACGTTCCCCGAGCTGTTTGAACGGCAGCGGGTCCGGCCGGTTGATGGGTACACAGACGAACTCAACAAGCTGCTGTCCTCGTTGGCCCCCGACGACATCGCCAATCCGACGATCGCGGTGCTCACCCCGGGCATCTTCAACTCGGCGTACTTCGAGCACTCGTTCCTTGCGCAGCGCATGGGCGCCGAACTTGTTGAGGGCGCTGACCTCACCGTTGGCGACGACGAGTGCGTGTACATGAAGACGATTCAGGGCTTGGAACGGGTCCACGTCATCTATCGACGCATCGACGACCTCTTCATTGATCCCGAGGTCTTCTTCGAGGATTCAATGCTCGGTGTTCCCGGCCTAATGCGCGCATGGAAAGCAGGCAATGTTGGCATTGCTAACGCTCCGGGCGCTGGTGTTGCCGACGACAAGTGTGTGTACGCCTGGGTGCCTGACATGATCCGCTACTACCTCGACGAAGAGCCGCTGATCAAGAACGTGCCGACGTATCGCTGTATGTATGAAGAAGAGTGCGACTATGTGCTTTCCCACCTCCACGAGTTGGTATTGAAGCCCGCGAACGAAAGTGGTGGCTACGGCATCCTGATCGGGGACCGTGCGACTCCGGACGAACTGAAGGCTGCTGCGGAATCGATTGCTGCCGATCCGCGAAACTGGGTTGCACAGCCCATTCTCGAACTTTCGACCGCTCCAACGCTCGTCGACGAAGGACTTGAGCCACGGCACCTTGACCTGCGGCCGTTCATCTTGACGGGTGCCGACAGCTACGTCACGGCCGGCGGGCTCACCCGCGTTGCGCTCACCAAGGGGTCGTTGATCGTCAATTCCTCGCAGGGTGGCGGGAGCAAAGACACGTGGATCGTTGATGCGATACCCGGTGAGCCGTCGCCTCCGCCGAGCTGGGAGCAGCTTGAACCGCAGGCGCCGGGCCAAGACCAGTCACAGGGAGCAAACTGATGGCGCTGCTCTCACGCGTCGCCGATCGCATCTACTGGGCTGCCCGCTACATCGAGCGCGCTGAGGACTCGGCACGAGTTTTGCGTAGCTTCGGCGAACTGCTCGCCGACATCCCGAACGTCGACGCAGCGAACTGGCAGTCGCTAGTTACGATCGCAGGGAGCGACACGGAGATCGAAACGAATGGGAACGGCGAGGAGTCGCAGGAGCGACTCGTCGTGCGTTTCTTGATGTCTGACCCCGAGCACGCAAATAGCATTCACCAGACCGTGGAATGGTGCCGCGCGAACCTCAGAACCTGTCGTGAGGTCGTGCCGCGTGAGGCATGGGAGACCGTCAACGATCTGAATCTCTACGTTCGGCCCAACGCCTCGCGATCGCTCGACCGGCGTCCACGTGACGTCTTTCTTGCCCGGGTGATCAACGACAGTCGTCGGCTCGACGGCGTGATGATCTCGTCGATGACTCGCGACGAAGCGTTCGAACTCTGGCGGCTCGGCCGTTACATCGAGCGCGCCGACATGACCACACGAGTCGTTGGGGTCCGTGCAGCCTCCCTCCTGGCTCTTCCGCACGGTGCGGTCGACCAGTTCGCCGAAGTGCGCTGGATGAGCGTGTTGCGCTCGTTGTCGGCCTTGCAGATGTATCAGCGGGCGTACCACGGGCCGATTGACGGGCCAGAAGTCGTTCGTTTCCTGTTGTTCGATCATCGCTTCCCGCGTTCGGTTGCCGGGTGTTTAGCGGAGGTCCGCTCGTCACTGCTGCGGTTGCCGGCCAATGACGAAGTACTCCGCGCACTTGAACATGCCGATCAGGAACTGCACCAATCACGGCCCGCAGCCGACGACGGCGTGGCCATCGACGCTGCCATGGAACGCGTGCAGGGCGCGCTCGCCAACCTGCATAATGCGCTCGCAGAGCGTTATCTAGAGTTCTGATCTGGCCGACCCGCGTCGTGCTGATCGCTGTCACCTCTCACTCGCCACGCTCATCACACTCATCACACTCATCACACTCATCAAATAGTTTGCCAACCGACCCATGACTGATGCCACCGAGCTCATCCGCAGGTTTGCGGAGCTCCCCGACTTAGCGCGTCGTCAGTTCGACGCCGACCGCATCTTGTCGTTTGAGGGGGCCGGGCACATCGTTCACGATCTCCCGACACGCTCTGACGGGCGCTCGGTGTCGCTTGAGTCGCGCCCCTGGCGCCTTGATCCGATTCCGTACGTCCTTGACAGTGCAGAGTTCGAGATGCTCCGCGCCGGCGTCGTCGCTCGGATGCAGATGCTCGAAGTGATCCTTGCCGACTTGCACGGTGAGCGTCGTTTACTCACCGACCGCGTGATCGAGTCTGAGGCACTCTGGTCGTCAAGCCGGTATCGAACTGCGGCAATCGGTGCACACACGCCGAAGCGTTGGCTGACCAGTTACGCCGTCGACGTGATGTGCGATGCCACCGGTGTCTGGCACGTGATCGCCGATCGCACCGACGCCCCATCGGGCGTCGGATTCGCGCTGCTGGACCGGATGGTGGCAGCACGAGTCCATCGCGACGTCGCAACCTCGGTGCGAACTTCGGTGGGACTGCAACCGCTGACTCCGTTCGTGGACCGCCTTCGCGATGGTCTTGCCGACCTTTCTGATGCGGAAAGCCCGCGCATCGTCGTGATGTCTGGTGGCGTCGACCATCCGTCATTCGTCGAGCAGTCGTTCCTCGCGACGCAACTTGGTCTGAACCTGGCCGAAGGTGCCGACCTTGTCGTACGAAAGCGACGTTTGTGGCTGCGATCACTGGCTGGCTACGAACCGATCGACGTGCTGTTTCGTCGATTAGAAGACGATCGAATCGACCCGATGGAGGTCAATACCGAGGGCGGTGCAGGCATCCCGGGGCTCCTGCTTGCTACATCCTCAGGGGGCGTGCGCCTCGCCAACGCCCACGGCTCAGGAGTGATCGAAGATCTTGAGCTCGCCGGATGTTGGGAAACGGCTGGCGAGTGGCTGGCCAGCTCGAGCCAACTTGCGTTCGAACGGACCGTGCTCAGAAAGATCTCACCAGCGGTTCGGATGAGCATGCAGTGGGACCTTCAGCCGACCTATGACGATACGGCGGTCCTCGACCGGCCCGTGATCTTGCGGATGCATCTGGTCGCGACCGATCAGGGTGTCGAGGTGTTGCCGGGCGCCAGCGTTCGAGTTCTTGGCCTGTACGACGACCCGCTCGCCCCGACCGTGGCCCGCGCGAAAGACCTGTGGGTGCTCGGCGCCTCCGGTCGAGTCCGAACAGCCCGACGTCGACCACTACCGCAGGTCGATCTCGTGGCGTCGGTACCCACGAGGGCCGCCGAAGCGCTTTTTTGGGCAGGCCGGGCACTCGAGCGAACCGAACTGGTTGCTCGAACATTGCGAGTGGTTCTCGATCGGACGGGTGGCACAGCCGATACGCAGATGGCCGAACGTTGGGTCGCGCCGGCGATCGGCATGCTCGGCCATGTTGCTGGCCTCGACCTTGACCGCCCCGAAGCAACGACAATCCATGGCAGCGAGGCGTTCATTCCGTCAGCCTCGCTCGCATCGGCTGCGACGGCGTTGGCGAGCCAACTTGGTTCGCTCCTGGCCGAGGTGTCGTCGGTGCGCGAGTTCTTCTCGGTCACCGCAGGACGCCTGTTTGCGAGGCTCGCCGATCAGCGCCGCGATATCAGCGCGCTCGTCGCTGCGACCGTGCCGACCCGTTCAATCAATGATGGTTTCGATGCACTCGCTCCAGACCTGGCCGCCGACCTTGAGGCCGGGCTACTCGACAGCGGATTACTCGACAGCGTTCTGATCGATGTTGCGTCGCTCGCAGGCTTGTGGAACGAAAGCATGGTGCGTGGGCCAGCATGGAGGATTGGAGAGATCGGCCGACGGCTCGAACGTGTCTTTGGCGTCATCGACGCGTGGCGAGGTGCGGTGCAGTGGGCCGACATGATTGATCTCGAAGATGATGCGCAGCGGCTGATCGAGATCGTGCTGGCCACCAACGAGAGTTTGGTGGCTTATCGCCGTCGTTACCGGTCAGATGTCGAATTCGGTGCAGCTGTTGCACTGGTGGTGCTGGACGGCAACAACCCACGTTCGGCCGCTTCGGCAATCGAGTCGGTGGGTCGCGAAGCCGAGGCAGTCGGGTGGACGGACGGAGCAAAGCTCGCCGCCGACCTGGCCGACGGTTTGCAACGCAGCCGTCTGCACTCGCCAAAGTCAACCGAGCGTGCGCTGCAAGAGTTGTATGTCGGTTGCGACCAGCTCGCCCGAGGCGTCGTGAGTACGTTTCTTGCTTCGCCGGTCGATCCCCGTCCCGTCGGCCTTGAGAGCGAGCTGTTGTCGTGATAGCTCGGCGGTATTCGGTCTCGCACTACACGACCTACGACTACTCGGCCGAAATGCTCGACGGTTACAGTGTTGCGAACTTGCTCGCTCGATCAACTCCGACGCAACGTGTGCTCTCGACAGAATTGACGACCGACCCCGATGTGGATGAGCGAGACGATCGCATTGACGTGTTCGGGAACAAAGTTGTGCAGCTCGGAATACACAGGCCGCATCATCAGCTCGTGGTCGCGGTCAGTACCCAAGTCGAAATCACGTCGGCGATGACGCCGCGCACCAACCCGGCATGGGAGCAGGCAGCAGCGCAGACTGCAGCGCTGCGCAGTGGGCTCTCGCTTGATGTCTCTCCGTTTCTTGCGTCGTCGCGGCTCGTTCCCGTGCGGTCGTCGAGCCCGGAAAGTGCTGCCCTTATTGCCGCATTCACGAACGAGTTCGCACCCGGCCGTCCGATCCTCGACGTGATCGCCGACGTGTGCTCGTCGATCTTCACCGATTACCGGTTCGACCCGACTGCCACAATGGTGACGACGCCACTGTCGGTTGTCGTCGCACAGCGAGCTGGCGTGTGTCAAGACTTCGCACACCTCGCCGTCGGTGCTTTCCGGGCTCATGGATTGGCTGCTCGATACGTCAGCGGGTATATCGAGACCGACCCCCCTCCGGGCGAGGAAAAGACAATCGGTGCCGACGCATCGCATGCGTGGTGCTCGGTGTGGATCCCCGAGCACGGCTGGGTCGACCTTGACCCGACCAATGGCATCGTCGGCGTCGACCGACACGTGACCGTCGGGTGGGGCCGCGACTACGCCGACGTCGCTCCGATCCGCGGCGTGGTCATCGGGCCGACCTCGACGCAGACACTCAGCGTGTCCGTCGACGTGGCCCGCCTCTCCTCGGTTTCCTCCAGCGATCTCATAAAGACTCAGCCCACCTGCTGAGCGAACGAAACACGAGACGCCAATGGTGCGTATCGTTGGGCGCATGACAGTGCGAATTGGAGTTATCGGCGCAGGCGGCATGGGTCGTGAGCACATCACGAATCTTGCTGCGATTGAGGGCGTCGAGGTCGCGGTCGTTGCCGATGTCGCCGCAACGGCCGCCCTCGATGCTGCTGGCCTGTGCAACGCTGCGGCATCGACCGACGCCTTTGCTGTCGTACGAGACCCGAGCCTCGATGCCATCGTCATCGCTTCTCCGGACGACACGCATGCCGATCTCACGATCGCTGCAGTCGAGCGTGGCGCTTTCGTCTTGTGTGAGAAGCCGCTGGCGAGCAATGTCGCCGACGCTGAGCGCGTTGTTGCTGCCGAGGTCGCTGCCGGGCGTCCGTTGGTCCAGTTGGGCTTCATGCGGCAGTACGACCCAGCGCATCTGCAGCTCGAGGGCGCCATCAGCGAACTGGGAGCGATCCGCCATCTCCGAAGTGCTCACCGCAACACCAACCATCAGTGGGAACGGTCGCTCGAACTGGTCTTCTCGCAATCGTTGATCCACGACGTGCACACCGCCCGTTGGCTGATGGGCACCGAGTTCTCGTCCGTCACCACGCAGGTGGTCAGCGGACCACGGCCAGTCGAGCACGTGGTTGTGCTCGGAGCGATGGCTGACGGGTCGACGGTCACGATTGAGTTCGTCGAAGCCACGTACGGCTATGACATCGATGTTGAAGTCACCTGCGAGCACGGCATGGTTACGGCCCCGCAACCGGCCCAGCCGGTTGTCCGCTTCGAGGGCGCTGGCCATCAACACATTGGTGACGACTGGTTCGGCCGATTCAGCGAGGCGTATCGGGCTGAGGCGGCGGACTGGATTGCGGGGGTCCGTGCCGGAGAAGTGCGTGGCCCGACATCAATCGACGGCTTGGCGGCGCAGCGGG